>Ga0335396_10000419_pt1 | contig 58283 bp, 51 predicted proteins | sample FRY02_FD_205743 | JGI IMG/M metagenome (GOLD analysis project Ga0335396, IMG submission 205743) | Freshwater microbial communities from Lake Fryxell liftoff mats and glacier meltwater in Antarctica - FRY-02 (spades assembly) (version 2) | ecosystem: Environmental > Aquatic > Freshwater > Ice >...
TTGGCAAACTTGGCGAAGCCCGAGATGTTTACAATTTCGCCCTTGGCAACATTTGCCAAGATAACTGCGATCGTCCCGTCTACGAGTTTGGCCGCTGTTTTGTTATCAACGTCGGTATGGATGGCTACTGCATGGATGAGGTCACGTTTTTTCATGTCTCTGACTTTATTGCATCCTCGCGCCCGCATCGGTGATGCTGCCCAATGTTTATAGGCCTGTTCGGTGACTTAAGGCATAGAGTTTGGGTATGCAGCCAGCCAGCGAATCAAGCGCCGAACGCCATGAGACGGCCAGCCTCTCGGCCATCGGACAACGCCACCTGTGGGGCCATTTCACCAACCTGACAACCATTAACCGCACTGGCTTGCCTGTAATCGTCCGCGGTGAGGGTGCCTATATATACGACACCGCTGGCAAGCGATATCTCGATGGGCTCTCGGGATTATTCACGGTCAATGTCGGCCATGGCCGCCGCGAATTGGCCGAGGCCGCGGGGCGTCAGGCTGGCACTCTTGGATACTTCCCGCTGTGGAGTTTTGGTCACGAGCCCGCAATCAAATTGGCCGAGCGACTCGCCGATCTTGCGCCAGGCGATCTCAACAGAGTGTTCTTCACCTCGGGTGGTGGCGAGGCGCTTGAATCGGCATGGAAGTTGGCGGTGCAATATTTCGCCAAGATCGGTCAGCCGCAGAAACGCAAAGTTGTGAGTCGTTATTTTGCGTATCACGGCACCACGCTCGGCGCGCTAAGTATCACCGGGATCCCTGCGTTGCGCGAGCCGTTCGAGCCGCTGTTGCCGTGGGCAGTCAAGACTGTGAACACAAATCGTTACCGCTGCGGTGCGTGCGCCAACGCGCCCGAATGCACGCTCGATTGCGCAGAAGATATTGAGCGTCAGATAATTGCACACGGCCCCGAGACCGTGGCGATGGTCGTGCTTGAGCCCGTGCAAAACACCGGCGGCGCGCTGGTGCCGCCACCCGGATACTTCAAGCGCGTGCGCGAAATTTGCGACAAGTACGGCGTGCTGCTCGTATCCGACGAAGTGATCTGTGCATTTGGTCGCCTCGGCTACTGGTTTGGCTGCCAGCGCTTCGATTACCAACCCGACATGATCATTTTTGCTAAAGGCGTTACAAGCGGATACTCGCCGCTCGGCGGCGTGATCGTTAGCGATCGACTGGCCGGGCCGTTTCTAGAAGACGATGGTTCGGTGTTTATGCACGGCCTCACCTTTGGCGGTCACCCGGTTTCGTGCGCGGTGGCGTTAGCGAATATTGAAGTGATGGAGCGAGAAGACATTTGCGGCAATGTGTTACGTAACGAGCCAGTGTTTGACGAGGTGATGAACTCGCTGCGTGATCTGCCGCTGGTGGGCGATGTCCGCGGTTGCGGATATTTCAGAGTCGTCGAATTGGTCAAAGACAAAAAGACCAAAGAATCTTTTAGTGCTGACGAGTGCAACTGGCTTCTGCGAGACGTGCTCTCTCCGCGCATTTTTCAGGCGGGTCTGTGCTGTCGTGTCGACGATCGCGCAGACCCCGTGCTTGTGCTGGCCCCGACCCTGATTTGCGGCGAAGCAGAGTTGCGCTTCATCGGCGCGACGCTGACAGAGGCGATTACGTTCGCTGCGAGCGAGTTCGCCAAGCGTTGAATCGGTAGCCTGTTAGCGGTTACTAGTGGGGGTCTGACGATGGCTAACGAGTGGTTCGAGACGGTTGCAGAAGCGCAACGCCGCGCCCAAAAGCGCCTTCCGAGATCTGTGTACTCGGCTTTAATCGCGGGCTCTGAGAAAGGTCTTTCTTCGCGCGACAATCTCGAGTCGTTCGACCAGTTGGGTTTCGCGCCGCACGTTGCTGGCCTGCCGTCGCAACGCGAGATGGCGGTTGAGGTAATGGGTCAGCAGATGTCGATGCCCGTGATCATTTCGCCGACAGGCGTACAGGCCGTGCACCCCGACGGCGAGATCGCCATCGCCCGCGCCGCCGCCAACCGCGGTATCGCGATGGGGCTCAGTTCGTTTGCGAGCAAATCGGTCGAAGAAGTCGCCGCGGTGAACTCGCAGGTTTTGTTTCAGATGTATTGGTGCGGCGATCGCGACACACTCGTGCAACGAATGGAGCGTGCGCGGGCCGCGGGTGCGAAAGGTTTGATTATCACGCTCGACTGGTCATTTTCTAACGGCCGCGACTGGGGCAGCCCCTGGATCCCCGAAAAGATCGATCTCAAGGCGATGTTCAAGCTTGCCCCCGAGGTACTCGCGCGACCTGAGTGGTTGTGGTCGTTCACCAAGACGGGCCGCTTCCCAGATCTCAGCGCGCCGAACATGGCACGGCCGGGCGAAAAGGCTCCGACGTTTTTCGGCGCCTATTACGAATGGATGCAGACGCCGCTGCCGTCGTGGGAAGACATCGCCTGGTTGCGCGAGCAGTGGGGCGGCAACTTCATGGTCAAGGGCGTCAGCCGAATCGATGACGCCAAGCGCGTCGTCGACCTTGGCGCGACGGCGCTGTCGGTTTCGAATCACGGGGGCAATAATTTGGATGGCACGCCAGCACCGATTCGGGCGCTGCCTGCGATCGCTGAAGCCGTCGGCAGTCAGATTCAAGTTGTGATGGATGGCGGCGTGCGCCGCGGCAGCGATGTTGTTAAGGCGCTCGCGCTTGGCGCGCGTGCGGTGATGATCGGTCGCGCCTACCTGTGGGGTTTGGCTGCCAACGGTCAGGCCGGTGTCGAAAACGTGCTCGATGTTTTGCGCGGGGGCATTGACTCGGCGCTGTTGGGTCTCGGCAGGGCCAATGTCAGCGAGCTGACCCGCGATGACGTTGTGGCGCCCGCAGATTTCTTTCGCAGGCTCGGCGCCTAAAACTTCGCGATCGCGAACTAAATCATGGCAGTTTCGCGGAGGGCACGAAGTTTCGAAGCAGATTCTGCGCACAGCGTGACCCTGCCAGGCGGTCAGGTAGCGCACCGCGCCCATGTCGAACAGTCGCAGCGGCTGGCGCGTTCGTTTTCGCAAGTGTGCCAGGGCGTTTGGTGCCTGGTCGGTAACGGTCTTTCGAATCAGACATTCATCGAAGGGCCAGACGGCATAATCGCCATCGACACAGGTGAGTCGATCGAAGAGATGAACGAGGCGCTCGGCGAGTTGCGGCAAGTCACGAGCAAGCCGGTTGTCGCGGTGATGTACACGCACTTTCACTACGTCGCCGGCACTCGCGCGGTGCTTGATTCGGGTGTCGCCAAGTTTGGCCAAGACACGCCGGTCTGGGGCCACGAGCGCATCGCCGAAAATCGTCGGCGCACGGCGAGCGAGATTGGCACCGCCTACGGGCGCGGCCTGGTCGAGCAGTTCTCGATCATGTTGCCCGATTCAGGGCCAGACGGCAACGTCAACGTCGGCCTCGGTAACTTCTACAGAAACCCAGCGCACGCGCCGTTCACCAATGGGTTCGTTGTGCCGACTCATACCTTCGCCGAGCCGACGACGATTATCGTCGCCGGTCTCGAAATCGAGGTGATGCCGGCACCGTCTGACGCCGATGACTCGGTCACGTATTGGTTCAAGTCGCTCGGTGTTGCGGTCAACAACTTGGTGTGGCCCGTGCTGTTCAATATTTTTGCAATTCGCGGCGAAGAATATCGCGATCCGCGCGTGATGTTGCGCGGGCTCGATCACCTGTTGTCGCTCGGCGCGCAGCACCTGGTGGGCGCGCACGGCCCGCACATCTCTGGCGCCGTCGCCATCAGCGAGCGCGTGACCAAGTATCGAGACTCGATTCAGCTGTTGTGGGATCAAACGGTGCGGGCGACGAACATGGGCCTGACTAGCACCGAGGTGGCGCAGTTCGTGGATCTGCCAGCAGGATACGACGACGACTATTTGACATCTGAGTTGTACGGCGTCGTCGAGCATCATGCGCGCCAAATTCGCAGCGGCCTGTTCGGTTTCTTCGACGGCGACGAGGCCAACTTGTTTCCGACTCCGCCACAAGAGCGGGCCACGCGGCTTGTTGCTGGCATGGGCGGGCGAGACTCGGTGCGCTCTCAGGTAGTTACGGCGATCGATGCCGACGACCTGCGTTGGGCGCTCGAGTTGGGTTCGTGGCTGGTGCGCTCAGACGACGCGCAAGAACAAGACCGTAAATTGTTGGCACGTGCGTTACGTCTCGTCGCCCAGCGCACTCCGGCGGCGAATATTCGCGGCTGGTGCCTGACGCGCGCGCTCTCGCTAGAGGGCGCGATCAACACCGAGCGCCTGCGTACGCACCGTTTGCGTGAGGGCGCTGTCGTGTCGGGCGGTTACGACAAGAGCGTGCACATCTTGCGCGTGTTGCTCGACCCGCAGCGCGCCGAGGGCGTGAACATTCGGCTCTCGTTCGTCTTCGACGGCGTCAATACAACTGGCCTGCACATTCGTAACTCAGTGGCGGTGCCAACTGATGGCGACTCTTACGACGTGCAGATAAAAACTTCACTAACGGCATGGGCGAAGATCGTGTCGGGCGCTGTAACGCTTTCGCAGGCCGTTAGCGACAAGACGATTGCGGTCGACGGCGACACCGCTCAATTTCAAGCCGCGATGGCGTGTTTCGATATCGAGAGCCTGCGCTCGTGACGACCGCCAACTTGCCTCACGCAACCCCGCCATTTACGGGCGAAGTCGGCAGGCTGTTCGCTGACTCGAAGCCGAGCAAGTTGACACGCGGTGGTGCACCTACTGGCGCACCGAACATCTTGTTGGTGCTACTCGACGACGTCGGCTTCGGTTCGTTCGGCACGTTTGGCGGGCCTGTGCCAACGCCGACCCTCGACAAAATTTCGCGGCTCGGTTTGCGCTACAACCAATTTCATACGACTGCCCTGTGCTCGCCGACTCGCGCAGCGATGCTCACGGGTCGCAACCATCACTCGGTGCACATGGGCGGCATTACTGAAATCGCCAACTCGTTCCCTGGTTACGACAGCGCGATCCCGCCAGAGGCGGCGACGATCGCTCAGGTGTTGCGCATGTCTGGTTACGCGACCTCGTGTTTCGGCAAGTGGCACCTAGCGCCTTCGTGGGAGCAGAGCCCCGCTGGTCCTTTCGATCGCTGGCCAACTGGCCTTGGCTTCGACAAGTTTTACGGCATCATCGGCGCTGAGTCTTCGCAGTGGGAGCCACCCGTCTACGACCAGACGACGCCGATTGCGCCACACGTCGGCAAGCCCGATTATCACCTCACCGAAGATCTCGCAGACCAAGCGATCACGTGGATCGAACGACAGCAAGCCTCGCGACCGAATCAGCCGTTCTTCACGTATTTTGCTACGCCCGCTCTACACGCGCCGCACCATGTCGCGCGTGAGTGGATCGAAAAGTTCAAGGGCAAATTTGACGGGGGATGGGATTCGTTGCGCGCCGAGATTTACGCGCGCCAACTCGCGCTCGGCGTTATCCCACCAGACACCGCGCTGACTGCGCGACCAGAGCAGATTCCGTCGTGGGCCGATTACCCCGAGCGGTTCAGACCCGTGGCTTCTCGGTTGATGGAGACCTTCGCGGGTTTCCTGGCGCACACCGACGCTCAGGTCGGCAGAGTTGTCGAAGCAATTGAACGGCTCGGCATTGTGGACAACACGCTTGTCATCTATATAACTGGCGACAACGGCGCGTCGGCGGAGGGAACGGTGCACGGTGCGTGGAGCGCGCCGTCGTTTCAAAACGGAGTGCCCGAAGACCCCGAGTGGCTGCTCGAGCACATCGACGACTTTGGTACCGCGCGTTGCGAGAATCACTTCAACGTTGGCTGGGCGTGGGCGCTCGACTCGCCATTTCAATGGATGAAGCAGGTCGCTTCGCATTTCGGCGGCACGCGCAACGCGATGTCGATCTCGTGGCCCAAGCGCATCGCCGACGCGGGGGGATTGCGCCAGCAGTTTCATCACGTCATCGACTTGGCGCCGACTATTTACGAGGCGGTCGGTATCACAGCGCCTGCAAGCGTGAACGGCATCGAGCAGATGCCGATTCACGGCACTTCGATGGCGTACACGTTTGACGATGCGTCTGCGCCGAGCACGCGCAAGTCGCAGTATTTCGAGATTCTCGGCAATCGCGCGATCTACCACGAAGGCTGGATGGCCTCGTGTTTTCATGGCCGTTTGCCGTGGATTCGGTTGCAGGGATTCGAGTTCGACGGCCCGCAAGAAGTGTGGGAGCTGTACAACATCGACAACGACTTCTCGCAGGCTGTGAACCTGGCGAGTACGTATCCAGAAAAACTGACCGAGTTGCATCAAGTATTTCACCAGCACGCGATCGACTACAACATTTACCCGTTGCGCGATGCCGGCTCGCCGCGCCACGGCGAGTACTCGGTACCGAGTTCGTTGGACGGCATCAACAAGATCACCTACACGAAGGCTCACGTGCGCATGCCGGAGAGTTCGGTGCTCAACTTAAAGAACTGCTCGTGGCGTGTAAGCGCCGAGATCGTCGTGCAGGCAGCTGGCGCGCAGGGCGTGATCGCGTGTCAGGGCGGCAACATGGCGGGGTGGTCGTTATATATAGACAGCAACTCGCGACCCGTGTATCACTACAACTGGTTTGGCCACGTGCACACCAGTGTTGCCGCCGACGAGGCGTTGGCGCCGGGGCCGCATCTGGTCGTGGTCGAGTTTGCCTACGATGGCGGGTTCGGCGCGGGTGGGGTGGCGACTCTGATCGTCGATGATCGCGAAGGTGCGAGTGCGCGAATTGAAAAGACGGTGCCGCTGGTGTTCTCAATGAGCGGCGAGACGTTTGATGTTGGCACAGACACCGGTTCACCGGTCGGGCCGTACCCGCACCAGTTCGATTGCACCGCGCAAATTGTCGGCGTGACGATCGAGCGGCTTGACGAGCCGTCTTTCGCGACCAAGCAAAAGATGCGCGAGGGCGAGTTTCGCGCCAGTATTTCGACGCAATAAGTAAACACAGCGTTTAGCTAGTTGGCGAGATGCCCTGCGCCTCGGCCTCGGCGGCGATTGTGAGCCAGGCCTCTTCGGCTGTATCGACGGCATTTTGGGCTCGCGCGAGTTCGGCGCTGACGCGCGCAAGTTCGACGTGATCGCTGCCTGCGCTGGCAAGTTCGCGCTCGAGTTTGTTTTTCTTTTCGGTGGCCTGCGCGAGTGTCTTCTCATTCTGGCCGAGTAGTCGCCGCAGCGTGCTCGGGCTCTTCGGCGCTTTCGGTTTTTGCGACTGCGTGGCCATTGCTTCACCGACGACAGGCGCCGTGCGCAGCGTTGGCGCGGCCTGCTTAGATGCTTGCGCGCCGTGCTGTTTGAGCCAGCCACCAACGCCGCCGACGACGATGGTCGTGTTGCCTTCGCCGTCGAGCGCGAGCACATCGATCACGGTGCGGTCGAGAAATACGCGGTCGTGGCTAACGACTACAACGATGCCTGGCCAATCGTCTAGGTACTCTTCGAGTGCCCGCAACGTGTCGAGGTCGAGGTCGTTCGTTGGTTCGTCGAGCAATAAAACGTTGGGCTGTTCGATCAATGTGAGCAGCAGTTGCAGTCGGCGGCGCTCGCCACCAGACAGGGTCGAGATCGGCGCGAACTGCGCGTCGCCGTCGAACCAAAACCTGCGCATCAAGTTGTTGTCTTCGATCGATGGGTTGCCCTTGTCGCCGGCGATCGCGGCGCGAACGGTTTGCGTTGGGTTGAGATCGCGACCGAGCTGGTCGTAATAGCCGACCTTGACAGTCGCGCCGATTTCGATCGAGCCGCTAGTAGGCATGAGACGCGACGAGATTAGGTCGAGCAGCGTGCTCTTGCCGGCGCCGTTAGGCCCGACGCAGCCGAGGCGATCGCCGGGCTCGAGTTTGTAATCAAACGCGTGCAAGATCTGATGCTCGGCGGCCTTTTCTGTCGCCGGCCAAGAAAAGGCGACACCGTGTAACTCGATACCTTTCGAGCCGAGGCGTTGGCTGCCGAGCGAGAGCCCGAGTTCGCCGGCGCGAGCGGGGCCGTCGGCTTTGCGGGCGATCAACTCTTTGGCGGCGTCCATCCTTGCCTTTGGTTTCGTCGTGCGCGCGGGCGCGCCGCGACGCAGCCACGCCAGTTCGGTTCGGGCCAGGTTCTTGCGTACTTGTTCGGCGGTCGCGGCGCGCTCTTCGCGTTCGATGCGGCCAGCGAGGTAGGCGGCGTAGCCGGAACCCGCATTTTTGCCGACGGGCATGTGCATGTATGCGGTGCCACGGTCGATCTCGAGAACTTTGTTGGTGACCCGATCGAGTACGTGGCGATCGTGCGTGACCAAAATCAGGCCGCCGCGATAATTAGCGAGCCACTCTTCTAGGTAGGCGATGGCGTCGAGGTCGAGGTGGTTGGTGGGCTCGTCGAGAATCAGCGCTTCCCATTCGCGCACGAGGAGCGTTGCCAGTGCGACGCGTTTTTGTTGACCGCCCGAGAGTTGGTCGGTGCGCGAGTCGAGCAGACCAGACATGCCAAGGCGATCGAGCATCGCTTCGCCGCGCCAATCTTCGCCGACGGCGTCGCGCACGGTGCCGGCAGGGAGCACGGGTTGCTGGGGCAAGATGCCGACACGGGCCCCGCGGCCGCGATTGACGACGCCAGAGTCTGGGCTGTAGTCGCCGCTCAAGATGCGCAACAAGGTGCTCTTCCCGCAGCCGTTTAGACCGACGACGCCGATGCGGTCGCCGTCGCTAATGGTCAGTGAGATGTCTTGAAATAGGGGGCGGTTTGGTCTTGATGCCTTGAGTTTCTGGGCGTCGATGACGATCACGAGGGTTCAGGTTACGAGTAGTTTGAGCGCTAGAGGTAGGTTAAATGTCATGGCTGATTCAGGGGAAGTCAAAAGTACAAATTTCCGCTCGTTCGAAGAGTCGACGAAGGCCGACTGGGACATCATCCTCGGTCGCATCGGCGAGACGCAGGCGATGGTGCCCGAGAACATCGTTCATCAGTTGAAGTTGTTGTCAGACGACGAGGCCGGATATCCGGTTACCCGGCTCGAGCACTCCTTGCAGACGGCCACTCGCGCCGAACGCGACGGTCGCGACGAAGAGTACGTGTTGTGCGCATTGTTACACGACATCGGCGATGCGCTTTCGCCGTACAACCACGAACAGATCGCCGCGGCGATCTTGAAGCCGTTCGTCAGCGAGGCCAATCACTTCATGGTTGCGCACCACGGCATCTTTCAGGGCTTCTACTTTTGGCACCACATCGGTATGGATAAAGATGCCCGATTGGCGTACCGCTCGTCGCCGTACTTCGACTACACGGCCGAGTTTTGCGCCAAGTATGACGGCATCTCGTTCGATAAGGATTACCGCAGCGAGCCGCTCGAGCATTATGTGCCGCTGATTAACTCGTTTTTCGGCTCGCGCGACTTTGCGGCAGCACAACAGTAATAAGAGTTGCTGATGAATCTTGCGGGCAAGACCGTGGTGATCACGGGTGCTTCGCGCGGCATCGGCGAGGCGATTGCGAAACAGTGCACCGAAGCTGGTGCCCGAGTGATTGGCGTGTCGCGCAACGCCGAGGTGTTGCATGCGGCGATGGCGACAATCGGTGGTGCGGCGATGGTCTGCGATCTGAGCGACGCGACTGCCGTGCGCGGTTTGATCGCGCGCATTGAATCGACGCACGGCCCAATCGACGTGCTGATTAACAACGCCGGCATCGATCACACCGATTACTTCGCTAACGCCACCGACATCGACGTGCAGTCGGTGATCCAGGTCAATCAGATCACGCCGATCGAACTGATCCGTCAGGTCTTGCCTGGAATGAAATCTCGGGGTCTCGGGCACATCATCAACGTCTCATCGATTGCCGGCAGTGGCGGGTTCGTCGGCATGACGTTGTACTGCTCGTCAAAAGCGGGGCTGTCTAACTTTCACCGCGTGTTGCGCCACGAACTCGCGAAGTCGCCTGTGCACACGACGCTCGTCGAACTGGGGCCGATCCCGACCGACATGTTGAGCGGTGTCTACGAGTTGGCCGAGGCCGAGCGATCGTTTCGCAGGTTTAGGCGCATGGGCCTGATGCCTGAGGTGCCGCGCGAGCGAGTGGCGAAGTTGGTGCGCATGGCGATCGAAGGCGAGAAGCGTTATGTACGATTGCCGCGGCGTGCTGTGCTGTACCCGTGGCTATCTGCGGCACCGCAAAAGATTGTTGATGTGTTACTGCGCGACATCGCAGCGTCGCAGCGTCGTTAACGACGCCGACGCGTATCTATTCTTGTGAAAATCGTGATGCAGCCGCGCCCAGTAGGCCGCCGTCGACGACGGCCCTGCTGAACGGTCTGCCGATCGCACGCAACTGATCGCAGGCCTCCACGCCAAGCGCTGCGTATGGCGCCATTGAAAGCACGTCTGTTTGGGCCTCGATTTGATCGCGTACTTGCTTGCCCTGTTCGCTGAATGCCAGCGTCGCGCCTTGTTGCAACAGTCCACGCGACTGCAAGCCGCGCACGCCAGCAGCCCACTCGTCATTCGACCAGTCCCGACTGCGTTGCAGCACTTCGGCAGGGATGTCGCCCGAGGCGGCGTGGGTGATCAGAGCCTCGACGCCACTCAGGCCTTCGGCTACGAGCATGGCAATGTGGCCATCGCCGCGAAACTCTCGCAGCAATGTTTGAGCGTGCCATGCAACTAAGTGTGTTTCGTCGGGCCACGGCAGATCGGCGTGGGCCGCAAACAGCGCGCGACCCTCTGAGTGCCCGCACGCAACTTCGGCTGCTTGTCGCAGCAGTTGGGCGACCTGGCGCAATTCCGAAGAGGCAAGCATTTCGTCGTTCCATACCGTGCGCAGCGCGGCGTCAACGCCGCTTAAGCGGGCATCGAGAAACTGCTGCGGCGACGCGACACCCCAAGCTAGTGGGATCGACTTGCGCACGAGAGCGGGGTTGAAGTTGTAAAACGTGGCGATGACTTGGTGTGCACCAGCGGCCCCGAGGGCGGCGGCGCGCGAAGCGAAGTATCCCATGCGTGGTTCGGTGACTCCGAGCGCCGCGTACCTAGCAGCGGGGTCTGCCGCGAAGTAGACCATCGCATGAATCGACTCGAGGGTTCGCCAAGTCTTGTGTGCAGTTAGTGAATCCATCAGCAGCCCTTTCGTAGTGTCTATTCGTTGCCTTGTTTGCGCTCGAGAGTCGCGACGTTACCGCCGACTAGCGCCAGCGCGTTGAGCGTGGTGATCGCGGTGCAAAACTCGCCGTGCAGGTTGGCAACTGTCATGTCGTGCACTTGCTCTGGTTCGTAGTCGGTGCCGTCGATACCGATGCGGTTTGATGTGGCGCAGCAATCGTGCACGAGGTATGTATCGAAACCGAGGTTGCCGGCCATGCGCGTGGTGGTCTCAATGCACATGTTAGTGAAGAAACCGACGATCACGAGACGATTGATGCCAGCGCGACGCAGTTGCACCTCTAGCGATGTGCCGATGAAGCCACTGTTGACATCTTTCTCGACGACGATTTCGTTGGCGCGAGTCTCGAAGCCAGGCTTTTGCTCGCCGGTCGGCAAAGAGAACTTGAGTGGTGAGGCGGCTTCGCGCGAATCATGCCGAGTGAACGCCACGGTGTGGCCCGCTTTGCGCCAGGCCTCGAGCAACTTGAGCATGTTCGGTTCGGCGCTCGGATTGTTGCGGCGGCCAGTCGGCCCGCCCCAGTGTTGCAAGACGTCGACGCCTTTTTGTACATCAACTAGTAACAGAGCGGTATCAGCTAGGAATTGCTTGATCATAATTATTGGGTGGGTTTGGTTGGTGGTCGCCAAAAAACGGCGAGTTGAGCAAGAGCTGAACCAAAGCCAAGAACGACGGCAATTGTTAGCGATGCCCAATTTGAGTAGTTGAGTTTGAGAACAGCATCTAACGACCAAGCGCCTGGTCCGAGTAGGGCGATCACCAAAGCGGCAACGAGAATCGCTGCGCAGTACTCCCAGCCCTGGGGGGACCTAAAAATAAAGTAGCCGTTATGACGGTGTGCCACCACGATCGCTACGACCATCAGTGCTGTAAGCGCGGCGGCCGCAATTGGTGTCGCAAACCCAAAAATTAATGCGATTCCTGAACCGAGTTCGGTCAGTGATGCAAGTCGAGCTTGCAGCACTGGTGCGCGCATGCCGACGCTGCCAAACCACTTCGCGGTACCAGAGATGCCGCCTTTGCCAAACATCTTGTTGTAGCCGTGCGCGAAGATTGAAAAGCCGAATGCCACACGCAGGATAAAGGAGGCGGTATCTATGTGGCTGGCGTTGATGTGCACGTATTCATGCTAAAACATCTGGGTATACGCGCGGCCCTTAGAGGGTGTATCGTCAGGCTGTCCAGTTAGGTAAGACGTCGAAGTGCCTTGGGGGCGTGCGGTGGCGAATACGGCAAAGTCATGACCAGGCCACGAAATGGTGCCCACATTCTGAGGCCCAACCCCGACACGTCGACTGGGTGCTTTCTGGTACTGGGAACTCCTCGCGGCGGCACATCTGTGGTGGCGGGGTTGTTACGGCTGGCCGGATTGCCGATGGGTGAACACATTGACGAAACCAACCAGGAAGATCTTGAGTTTCTAGAGATCGGACAGCATTTGAGATGCCACTGCGAGGTCGACGGGGGGGGCTCACCACGTGGCTGGTCACCACATGGTCGACGCCGGGCAACGCTTTCGAAACCTGCACGACTTACGGGACGCCAACAATGGTGCATGGGGATTCGAGGATCCAACTCTCATCGACTATTTATCGGACGTCGTCCAGTACATCAACAACCCCCGGCTCATTTGCGTGTTCAGGGGGCCCGTGGCCGTCAGTCTTCGCGAGGAAATGGCGGGGCATCCGTTCGATGCGATCTTTCGGCTGACGGTTGCCCGACAGTCCAAGATCGTTGCCTTCATAGATTCCTACGATTTTCCTACGATGTTCGTATCCTACGAGAAGTTGCTGTTGCGACCGTGGGAGACGTTTGCCGTAATTTCGGAATTCGTTACTGGAGCGGTTGATGACTCCCTGCAGGAAGTGGTCGTGCGCTATGTCGTCCCCGAAAGCGAGACTGCCAGCATCGAAAATTTTTGACCGCGATTCGCTGGTGCTGGGCACGGAATCCAGGCGCAAGCCGTGGTCCAAGACCGTGCTATGTTTCAAATCGTTGCGCTAAACGAGATCTGGCAAATCTCAGAGAAGGTGAGCAGTGACAGATACCGTCAAGCGGTTGGTTGAGCCCGAGTCAATCCACCATGTAGTAATTCGCTTCGCCGGAGACTCTGGTGACGGCATGCAGTTAACAGGTGATCGGTTCACCTCTGCCAGCGCACTCTTTGGCAACGATCTTTCGACCCTCCCAGAGTTTCCAGCAGAAATTCGCGCGCCCGCTGGCACCGTGAACGGTGTCTCGAGTTTTCAAGTTCGCATCGCCGACTCTGATATTACGACGCCTGGCGATGCGCCCACGGTGCTTGTGGCGATGAACCCTGCCGCACTGCGCGCCGATCTAGATCGACTTGAAAAGGGTGGCTAGCTTATCGTCAACTCTGACGCTTTTACCGAGCGCGATTTAGCGAAGGCTGGCTACAAGGAAAACCCGCTGCTCAACGACTCGCTGCGCGCATACCGCGTCGTTGAGGTACCGATGACATCGTTGACAAAAGAAGCAACAGCGCCACTGGGTGTGAAGTCGCGCGATGCTGAGAGATCTAAAAACTTCTTTGCACTCGGGCTCGTCTCGTGGCTGTACACGCGTCCTGTTGAAACCACCACAAGTTGGATCACTGAACGATTTAAAGATCCGCTCGTGCGCGCCGCTAACGAGGCGGCCTTCAAGGCCGGCTATCACTTTGGCGAAACTACCGAACTCATCGACCACCCGTTTAAGGTGCCGCCTGCACCACTGCGTGCTGGCGAGTACACCAACGTCACAGGCAACACCGCACTTGCTTGGGGGGTCATCGCTGCTGGGCAACTCGCCAAACTCCCAGTGTTCCTTGGAAGCTATCCGATCACGCCGGCCTCCGACATTTTGCACGAGCTGGCAAAGCACAAACACTTCGGGGTGCGTACGGTGCAAGCCGAGGACGAAATCGCCGCTGTCGGCCTGGCGCTTGGCTCGGCATTCGCGGGGCACCTCGGCGTTACCGCCACGAGCGGCCCGGGCATGGCGCTCAAGAGTGAGACGATCAGCCTCGCAATCTCGCTCGAACTGCCGTTGCTCGTTATCGACATTCAACGCGGGGGGCCGTCGACTGGTTTACCCACCAAGACCGATGCGGGCGATTTACAACTGGCGCTCTACGGTCGCCATGGCGAGTCGCCTCTACCCGTGATTGCGGCGTACAGCCCGTCGCATTGTTTCTACGCGGCGATCGAAGCAGTGCGTATTGCGCTCAAATACCGCACGCCAGTCATTTTGCTTTCGGATGGTTACTTGGCTAACGGAAGCGAACCGTGGTTGCTTCCAAATATTGAAGACCTGCCTGATATCTCGGTGCAGTTCGCAACCGAACTTAACCACATCGCCGAAGATGGCTCTGAAGAGTTCTGGCCGTACCTGCGCGATCCCCAAACCTTGGCTCGGCCGTGGGCAATCCCTGGCACGCCAAAATTGATGCATCGAATCGGCGGCATCGAGAAGGAGGACGGCTCGGGCAACATCAATTACACGCCGCAGAACCACCAGTTGATGGTTAATTTGCGCGCGGCAAAAATTGCTGGCATCGCTAACGACATTCCGCTCGCGACAATTAGCGGCGACGAAGACGCCACTACCTGCGTACTGGGATGGGGTTCGACGTGGGGCGCAATTACCGAGGCCGTAATGCGGCTGCGTGCAGAAGGAACCAAAGTCGCGTCGGTTCATCTGATGCATCTGAACCCGTTTCCCAAGAACCTTGGCGAGGTACTGAAACGTTTCGAAAATGTTTTGGTTCCCGAACTCAACTCTGGACAACTATGCAGACTGGTGCGAGCCGAGTATTTAGTCGACGCGCATTCGATTAGCAAGATCCAGGGTATTCCGTTCACGGCGGGCGAACTCGTCGCCGCAATAAAGCAGAGGATCTTATGAGCGACACAATCGTTCCGCTAACCACCAAGAAAGATTGGGCAAGCGACCAAGAGGTGCGCTGGTGTCCTGGTTGCGGTGATTACGGCGTACTGCAGGCGGTATTGCAACTGATGCCCGAGTTGGGCGTGAGCCCGGCCAATACGGTGTTCGTTTCTGGCATTGGTTGCTCGAGCCGGTTTCCTTATTACATGAACACCTACGGGGTGCACTCCATTCACGGGCGAGCCCCTGCAATCGCTACGGGTGTCAAGACGGCGCGGCCCGACTTGGACGTGTGGGTTATCACCGGCGACGGCGACGCTCTGTCAATTGGCGGTAATCATCTCATTCACATGTTGCGTCGCAATGTCGATGTCACAATGCTGCTGTTCAACAACCGCATCTACGGTCTGACAAAAGGGCAGTACTCGCCAACATCGGAGTTGGGCAAAGTCACCAAGAGCACGCCGCTTGGCAGCGTTGACCCGCCCTTTAATCCGCTGGCAGTTGCTCTCGGGGCCGGAGCGTCCTTCGTTGCCAGAACCCACGATCTGGATCGAAAGCACATGACGGAGGTATTTCGTGCCGCGCACGGTCATCGAGGCGCGTCGTTTGTCGAGATTTTTCAAAACTGCAACGTGTTTAACGACGGCGCTTTTAAGGACATCGTCAGCCGCGAGCAGCGCGGAGAAATGTTGATCGACCTGAAGCATGGTGAGCCAGTGCGCTTCGGTGCTGATGGACATCTCGGTGTTATGGCGACTAAAGATGGCAGCCTGCAAATTGTTGAAGTAGCCGACGTTGGCGAGGATGCGATCTTGGTGCACGACAAGCATCGCCAAAACCCCGGTCTAGCGTTCGCGCTGGCCGGACTCAGCCACGACGATCATTCGCCGACACCTTTTGGCATTTTTCGCCAGGTTGAATCGCACGAATACTCGAGTGCGGTATCGGTGCAAGTTGCTCACGCCTACGAGCGAAATGGCCCGGGTGATCTGGCTGCCTTGCTGCGCTCTAACGGCACCTGGACGGTTAAATAGGCTGATTTTCCCCGAGTAAGTTCGTAGGATGTTTTAGTGACCGCAATTCAAGAACTGCAAAGTGCGCTCGGCGCCAAGGTGTCTTTAAACGAGACTGTGCTCGAACACCATTCCCACGATGAGGGTTTTCACCTGGCCGCCATGCCCGATGCGGTCGTGTTTGCCGAGTCGACGCAAGACGTCGCGACGACTTTGAGAATTTGCAACGAGCACCGCACCCCGGTTGTGGCATGGGGCGCTGGCACGTCGCTAGAGGGCAATAGCACGCCGATTTATGGCGGTGTGTCTTTAGACCTCTCGCGGATGGACAAAGTTCTGCGGGTCGGCGCCGAAGATCTGGATTGCACGGTTCAGCCGGGCGTGCGACGCAAACAGCTCAACGAGGCGCTCGCCGAGCATGGCCTGTTCTTCCCGGTCGATCCGGGGGCCGACGCCAGTCTCGGCGGCATGGCTTCGACTGGGGCGTCGGGAACGACGACCGTTAAGTACGGGGCGATGAAAGAACTCGTGCTTGGGTTAACAGTTGTTACCGCCGCTGGCGAGATTATTCAGACCTCGCGGCGCGCCAGAAAAACTTCTGCTGGCTACGACCTGACGCACCTGTTCGTCGGCTCGGAGGGCACGCTCGGCGTGATCACCGAACTGAACCTGCGCCTGTTCGGCATCCCCGAAGTGATTGCCGCCGCAACGATGCAGTTTCCGAGCGTGCGTGACGCCGTCAATGGCGTGATCGAAGTGATTCAGTTCGACCTCGATGTGGCCAGAATCGAGCTGATCGACAGCGCCGCCGTTCGCGTCGTGAACGCGTACTCAAACTCGGGTCTCCCAGAGCAGGCGCTGTTATTGCTTGAGTTTCACGGCTCGCCTGAAACGGTCGAAATTAATATCGCTGCCGTCCATGAAGTGTTGGCGCGTCACGGTGGCGACGGTTTCACAAAAACGAATGATGAGGGCGAGCGTCGCAGGCTGTGGCAGGCGCGCCATGACGCCGCAATCGCGTGCAAGGCCCTAATCCCCAACAGCAGAATTTTTTCTACCGACGTGTGCGTGCCGATCTCGCGTCTCGCTGATTGCATCGAGCAGACCCAGCAAGATCTGGCGTCCGAAAACATTGTTGGCCCGATCGTCGGACACGTCGGTGACGGCAACTTCCACGTGCTACTCGCGGTCAACCCCGACGACCACGAGGCCGTGTTAGTACTCGAACGTCTTCACGAGCGGCTCGTGGTGCGCGCACTGTCGATGGAGGGTACGTGCACGGGCGAGCACGGCATCGGCATCGGTAAGTTGCAATTCTTGATTGACGAACTAGGCGAGCAGACCGTCTCGGTGATGGCGCAGATCAAAAAGGCGCTCGACCCGAACGGCATTTTGAACCCAGGCAAAATTATTGCCGATAGGTTCTTCGAATCAGTTGCGGCTCGTTGAACCGGCAAAAACTCCGAGGGCGATAAAAATAGTTCCGGAAATGTAACGCTGGATAAACGGCAGCGACTTGCCGCGCAGCAATTTGTCGCGTAGTGCACTGGCGGTTAGCGCGTACATCATGTCGGTGGTCAGGCCGATCACTACGAAGGTCGATCCCAGCACCAGCGACTGCAACGCCGCAGAACCGCGGTTGGTGTCGATGAACTGCGGCAAGAACGAGAGAAAAAACAGCGCCACCTTCGGGTTGAAGATGTTGACCACGATGCCCTGCGTGAACGAGCGTTTCAGGCTCGCCCCGGCCACTGTGGCATTCATCTTGGCTGGTCTGCGAATCAGTATGCGCGCGCCGATGTAGACGAGGTAGCCAGCACCTATCCATTTAACGACATTGAACGCGGTCGCCGAGGCGGCGATGACGGCCGAAAGGCCGACGGTGGCTGCGACCACATGCACGAAGTTGCCGATCTCTAAGCCGGCAACGGCGGCGATCGCGACGTTGCGCCCATCCGAGACGCTGCGGTTGATGATGTACAGGACCGCTGGTCCAGGAATCAGCAGGAGGGCGAGCGAGGCGACGGCGAAGGTCACTAATGAGTCAAGCGCGGGCATCCCTTGACTCTAGGTGTATTGCGTTCAAAGTGATTTCCTAATCTCCGAGTTCGCCGCACAATTGCGGCGCAGTTAGTCTTGGCGTATGAGAGTCTCGGTCGACGCTGGGTTGTGTCATGGTCATCAGATGTGTGCGATCGCAGCCCCAGAGGTTTTTGGCAGCGACGAATTGGGTAATGCGACCGTGCTGATAAGCGGCGACATTCCTGCCGGGTTGCAGGCCAAGGCTCGTCGGGCCGAATCGAACTGCCCTGAGAGGGCGATCTTAATTACCGAGTAATAGTTGCAAATAGCGATGGGGGTCGTATATGCCTGAAGTGATTAAGCCAGTCGAAGATCTGCTCACCGACTACGACATCTTTGACCCCGAGTTCATTCGCGATCCGTACCCGAGCTTCGGCGAGATTCGAGAGTCGAAGTGCCCGATCGCGCACACCGACCGTTGGCAGGGTTCGTGGATGCCGACTCGTTACGCAGACGTCGTAGCTATTTCTCAGGAGTATGAGACGTTTACTTCGCGCGGTATTTTGGTATTGCCGCCGCCGCCGGGGCAGACCGAGGGCGCATACGGTTCTGTGTCGGCTCCACCAATCACATCTGACCCGCCCGATCACCACTGGCATCGACGGTTAATCTTGCCCGTGTTTGCTCCGCAGGTAATTGTCAAATACGAGCAGGGCACTCGGGATCTGTGCAACGCGTTGATCGATGAGTTCATCGACGCGGGCACGGCAGATGCCGCCGCCGACTACGCCCAACACATTCCGGTACGGGTGATTGCCACCATGCTCGGCGTGCCCCTCGAAATGGAGCCAGAATTTACAGAGTGGGTGCGCGGCGCGCTCGAGAACATGACCGACATGGAAGGCCGCAAGCGCGCGCGCAGCAGCATCCTCAACTTTTTCTTGGCGCAGGTGGAAGATCGTAAGAACAATCCACGCGATAACGACCTGATTACCGACCTGATGAACTCAGAGGTCGAAGGCAAGAAAGTGCCGATCGAATACGTGCTCGGCGTGTGCAACTTAATGTTGGTGGCCGGCGTCGACACCACATGGTCGGCAATTGGCTCGATAATGTGGCACATGGCCCAGCACCCAGAACACCGCCAGCAACTGCGCGACAATCCTGACTTGTGGCCATCGGCGGTCGAAGAACTATTGCGCGTGTATGCGCCCGTGACGATGGCTCGAATTGTTGATCACGACGTCGAGTTTCAGGGCTGCCCGATGAAAGCGGGTGACCGCGTGATATTGCCTTTTCCGGCCGCCAATCGCGACCCGCGCCAGTTTGAAAACCCGGACGAGGTGATCTTGGATCGCGAGCACAATCGCCACGTCGCGTTCGGTTCGGGCATCCACCGCTGCGCGGGTAGCAACTTGGCGCGCCTCGAAGTTCGTGTCGCCTTGCAGGTGTGGCTCGAGCGGATTCCAGAATTTGAACTTGTTGACCCGGCGAGCGTGACTTGGGCGGGCGGTCAGGTACACGGCCCGCGCAAATGCCTCGTTAGGTTCTAATTTACGGCGACCGGCTCTTGGGTTGTCGCATTTTCGTGTTTTCCTTCGACATCGATCGTCGGCAGAACACGGTTTAGCCACTTCGGAATCCACCAGTTGCGATCGCCAAGAAGTTCCATAGTCGCCGGCACCAAAACCATGCGCACGATCGTGGCGTCGATGAAGACGGCAATTGCTAGACCGAGACCAAATAGTTTTAGCTGCCGGTCGTATCCGAACACGAAGGCCGCAAAGACACAGACCATAATCAGTGCCGCTGCGGTGATCACTCGCGCTGAGGCTGCTAGACCGTCGGCGACAGCGTCGGCATTGTTGCCTGTGCGATCGTACTCTTCTTTAATTCGCGAGAGCAAGAACACCTCGTAGTCCATGGATAGACCGAACACGATCGCGAACAGCATCATCGGCGCCCAGGCCTCGATGGGGCCTGCCTTCCCGACGCCGATCAGGCTGATGCCCCAACCCCACTGAAAAATTGCGACGAGCACGCCGAAAGATGCGCCAATCGAGAGCAGGTTCATGATCACGGCCTTGAGCGGCACGAGGATGCTGCGGAACACAATCATCAGCAACACAAACGAGAGCAGCAACACGCCGATGAACAAACGCGGCAGACGGTGACTAATCGCGGTGGCGAAGTCGTCGCCACCGGCCGTCCAACCACCAACTTTGGCCTGCACGCCAGTCGCGGGGATTACGTTTTCTCGCAGGTCGGCAATCAGCCGCGAAGTTTCGATGTCTTGTGGCGAAGTCGTCGGGTATGCGAGCACCAGGCTGAGGCTGCCATCTTGCGATGCCGGTATTGATTGCGCAAAGGCGATACCTGGCGTGTTCTTGATCGTGGTCACGAATGTTTCTAGGGCACTCGGCGTGCGCGCAGTTTCGCCTTGCACCGTGATGTACAGCGGGCCGTTGAAGCCGGGACCGAAGCCCTCGGCAAGCAAGTCATAGGCGCGCCGAACTGTGGTATTTGTTGGCGAGTTACCGGTGTCTCCGGTGCCGAGGCGAATAGATGCCAATGGCAGCGCCAAGATCACGAGCACGGTGCTTGCCGCGATCGCCGAACGCCACGGACGGTGCTGGACGAAGCGGCTCCAGCGGTACCAGAACATCTGCTCCTTCGGTTTTGTTTTGCGCTGCGGCAATGCCACACGTAGTGGCTTGACGATGAAACTCAGCGCGGTGATCGCAATCGCTATAGCGACAGCAGAAATGAAAATTGGCATCGACCGTTTGACAATGGCAAACACTGCCAAGACCAAGAAAGATGCGAGTGCTGCCATTGCGGCGCGGCTCGTAATGTCGATGCGGTGCTTTGCCATCGCTAGCAACGCCGGCAACAATGTTAACGAGGCAATCATCATAAACAAGACGCCAGTTGACGCGCCAATGGCTAGGCCATTTGTGAAGCTGAGTTGCATCAAGAACAGCCCGAGCAGAGAGATGATCACGGTGAGGCCGGCGAAGATCACGGCGCGGCCAGACGTATCTACCGAGTTGACGACTGCATCTTCGACGCTTAGTCCGGCGACTAAACCTTCTCGGTAGCGAGTCACGATGAATAGCGCGTAGTCGATACCGACTCCGAGACCGATCATCGCCACCATCGATATCGTGAAGTCGGGCATGCCGACGACGTTGCTGAGTAGGGTCACGATGCTCGACCCGAGCACGAGGCCGGCGAGCGCGGTGCCGATCGGTAAGCCCATCGCCAGCACCGAACCGAAAGCCAGTACCAGAATTATGATCGCGGCAAATAGTCCATACAGCTCGCTAGGCGGAAGTTCGAATTTGGCGAAGATCTCGCCGCCGTACTCAACCGTGACGCCGTTGACTGCGACATTGTTGCCGAGCGCTTCGATCTCTGATCCAACAGCGTGGGCCTCTTCTTGCGAGCGGAAGCTGATGTCGACCTGGGCAAAGGCGATGTTGCCATTGGGGCTAATTTGACTGACTTGGGCGTAAGGACTGATGATGCTGACGCCGTCGATTTCTTCGACTCTGTCGAAAACCTCGGCCAACGCCGCCTGCACGGCCGAATCGGTGATGCCCTGTTCAGCACGGACGACAATTTGCCCCGTAAAACCCGCGAGGGTCGGCGCATTGTCGCTCAACAGTTCGAAGACTTCGCTTGATTCGCTCTCGGGTAACGAAAACTTTGTCGAGAAGCTTGATCCGGCGAAGCTCGAGAGCGCGCTGATCACAATGATCAAAGGAATCCATATCCCAAAAACGACGAGCCGGCGACGGCGAACACAGAAACGGGCAAGATTGGCGAGCATTTTTAGCCTTTCGCGCGGGATGTGGTGATGGCGCAAAATGAGCCGCCTTTAGGTTAGGCGAAGACCGAAGGCAGACCGCCCGTGTGCACGAAGATGACCTGCTGTGAATTAGACCACTCGTCCTCGGAGTCGCGACCGAGCAACCCCGAAAAACCCTTGGCCGTGTAAACGCTGTCGAGTATCCACGCGCCACGGTGCGCGGCCCACTGTGTTGCCTCGGCGCCAGCCAAAGTTGGTACCGCGTAGTTCTCGCCGATGAAACGATCGTCGATGACGATGTCGGCGTCGGAAATTTTGGCGTCGCTGCCAAGCAGTTCGAGAGTCGCCTCGGCAATTTTGCGCACGCTGTCGACGTTTAACGCGAGACCCTTCGCCACGCCAATCGCGATGACGGGCGGGCACGGCAGATTGCTGGCCCTTGCTATTGCGAGCCCGGCCACTAATCCCGCGTGAGTGCCTCCGCTAGACGACGTGAACACGATTGCCGCCGGCTCGATGTCGCCGTCGGCGCACTGGCGCATGATTTCGCTGTAGGCATCGACGTATCCAAGCGCGCCGACAGGTGTGCTGCCGCCGATTGGGATTGAGTGCGGCTTGCGACCGTCGTCGATCAGTTGCTGCGTAAGCGCGGCGCGGAATGATTCGAGCGCGGGCCAGTCAAAAGACGAGACTCCGGTGTGATGTAGCGTCGCGCCAAACAAGTCGGCGAGCAGCTGGTTGCCCGTTAATCGTGCCGGCTTGTCGCCCGACAACACGAGGTGCACTTCAATACCCAAGCGCGCGCCGGCCGCTGCCGTCATCCGGCAGTGGTTTGATTGCGCGGCGCCGACGGTGACCAGACAGTCGGCATCTCGCTCGAGCGCCTCGCCGCAAAGATACTCGAGTTTGCGCGCCTTGTTGCCGCCCGCGCCGAGCCCCGTAAGGTCGTCTCGCTTGACCCACAACAGTGCGCCGCTAGGTAGCTCGCCGCCAAACTCGAGCGGCGTTGGCAACGTCGCCAGCGCCACGCGGGTTAGCGCCACGAAACCCCGCTCGGCCACTGCCCGATGCCGCCGTCTTGCATCAGCATTCCGCTTAGAGTCCGCTCGGTATTCTGCGAGCGCCACAACAACATCTCTTGGGCGAGCGGCAGCACCCGAGCCGGGTCTTCAAAGGTCGTTCGCCAGGTTGGGTCTTTCGCCAAATCGAACGCCAGCCAACTGCCGTCGCCGAATTGCACGTAGGCCGAGTCATTGCCTATTCGGGTTGTCACATTTTGGCGTTCAAGGCGTCGATCCCACGGCCAATCGCGAGGCTCTCCGCTGATGTACGCGAATCGCCAGTCGTATTCGTATGTGGCAGCTAGACGCCATGATCTCGGCGGCGTTCCCTGGATAAATGGTGAAAGCGGGAAGCCATCACACTGAATCGGCACGGGTTGGTCGAGCGCCTCTGCGACGGTGGGCAAGATGTCGATGTTCTCGGTGAATTCAGTGACGACGGTGCCGTGCTGTTGCGGGTGCCGGGGGTCTCGCACAATTGAGACAATGTGATAGCTCTGCTCGAAGAACCCGAGTTTTTCGCGCAGTCCGTGATCGCCGAGTTGGTCTGCGTGGTCAGCGGTGACGATGATCATCGTGTTATCCCACATGCCGAGTGCATCGATCTTGTCGAGCACGCGGCCGACCTGGGAGTCGACCTCGCTGATCATGCCGTAATACTGCGCGCGCATCGTGCGCTTGCCCGCCTCGTCGGCCGGTGCGCTTGATCCTTCGAGGTGCATCACCGCCTCGTGAAACGGATGCCTATTCGCGCTCGGTTCAATCGGCATCTCGACATCTTGCGGGTCGTACTCGGTGCTCCATTTGCCGGCGGCCGCATACGGAGGGTGCGGCCGCAGAAAACTCGCGTGCGCGAACCATGGTTGGTCCTGCTTATCGAGCCAATCACACATGTGATCGGCAAGAAACGCGCTGATGCTGAACTGTGCCGGCCGCTCAGGCTCGGTAGCCAGTGCAATCTGCGCGTTCATCGGCACATCAAAGCCTTTTAGGCGCAAATGATTGATCCACAACTCGTGCGGCTCCGGCAGAAACAATTGGCAATCGAAACCTGGCAGCACTCCCTCGTAATGCGAGAGCCGCCAATCGGTGGGGCCGTCTGTATCGCGCGGGTCTGCCGACTGATCGGTATAGCCGAACAACGCCGGCTTGTAGCCGGCGCGGCGGGCGAGCAGCGCGACGTTGTCGAAACGGCGGTCGAGCGGAGTGCCGTTGGTGACGACACGGTGGTTCATCTGATACATGCCCGTGTACAAACTGGCGCGGCCCGGCGAGCACGGCGCACATTGGCTGTAGTGGTTGGCGAATCGCACGCCCGCATTCGCGAGACGATCGAGGTTCGGGGTCTTGACTAGTTTGTGGCCCGCAATTGATAGGCATTCGGCTCGAAACTGGTCGAGTGTTATGAGCAAAACATTTAATGCCATGACAAACGAGCGTAGTGTGAGATGCGTGAACGGCTTGCAACATCGCAGTGAACTGATAGATATCGGTAATGGCGTGCGTTTGCGATTCGTCGAGTGGGGCGAGTCGACGGCGAACCCGCTCGCGCCGATAGTGCTTGTGCACGGCTTGGCGTCGAACGCCCTGTTGTGGCAGGGTGCGGCAGCAGAACTTGCGAAACTCGGGCATCGAGTTATGGCGGTAGACCTGCGCGGTCACGGTCACAGCGACAAACCCGAAGGCGGATACGATGTCGCCTCTGTTGCTGGCGACCTGGCACGGTTGTTGACGATCGTCGCGCCCCGCGGATTTGTCAGACCCGTTGTTGTCGGCCAGTCGTGGGGTGGCAACGTCGTGCTTGAGTTGGCGCACAAGCACGCTCTACTGGTGCGCGGCGTGTGCGCGGTCGATGGCGGATTCTTGGAGTTGCAGCGGCACTTCCCGAATTGGGAAGTGTGTGCGGTGGAGTTACGACCGCCGCCGATTGCCGGCACGCCAGCCGAGCAGATGCGCGGTTACATGGTGAGCGCGCACCCCGACTGGCCACAGTCGGGCATCGATGGCGCGATGGCCAATTTCGATCACCTGCCAGATGGCACGGTGCAACCGTGGCTCACTCTTGAGCGCCACCTGATGGTTTTGCGCGGTTTATGGGAGCACGTTCCGACACATATATATAAGGACATCAAGGTGCCCGTCTTGTTCGTGCCCGCGGAGGGCCCAGGTGGCGTGTTCGCCGCCACCAAACGAGAGGCAATTGAAATGGCGCTGAGCATGGTACCGGGGTCGCGCGTCGAGTGGTTCAGCCCGGCCGATCATGACCTGCACGCCCAGTACCCTGAGCGATTCGCCGCAGTACTGCACGCGGCAACTACTGATGGATTTTTTTCATGAGCACTCAACTTCCACGAATTCTGGTAATCATGGGCTCGGGCGAGACCGCGCCGACGATGGTGCCGACTCATCGGATGATCTCGCGGTTGTTGCCGAACCCCGCGAAGGCGACCTTGCTCGATACGCCGTACGGGTTTCAAGAAAACGCGCCAGAGTTGGCGACGAAGGCGGTTGAATACTTTAAGACCAGCATCAACATGCGTCTAGATGTTGCTGGTTTGACGCGAATTGTCGGCGCCGACGCGCTTGATGTCGAGCGCGGCCTGCAGCAGGTGGCCGACGCGCATTACGTTTTCGCAGGCCCTGGCTCGCCAACGTATGCGCTGCGACAATGGGCCGGCAGCCCGCTCGCCGGCTTGCTCGCCAAGAAACTTCGCGACGGTGGGGTCGTGACCTTTGCGTCTGCCGCCGCACTGACGCTCGGTCGTTTCACGTTGCCTGTCTATGAGATCTACAAGGTCGGCGAAGAGCCGCGCTGGCTAAACGGTCTGAACATCTTGGCCGAGATCGGCATCGATGCCGCCGTGATTCCGCACTACAACAACGCCGAGGGCGGCCATCACGACACGAGATTTTGTTACATGGGCGAGCGGCGGTTGGCGATGCTCGAGCGCGAGTTGCCGAGCGATACGTATATTCTCGGAGTTGACGAGCACACGGGCGTGGTGATCGATATTGATGCGCAGACCGCAACTGTTGTCGGCAAGGGAGTGCTCACGCTGCGTTATGGTGGGGCCTCGACCGAGATTGCGAGCGGTCAGGTGTTGCCGCTACAGAGACTTCGCGACCCGTCTGTTGTCGGTGCCGTGAACAGCGCGACACCGGTTGTTGCGGTAGCGGTGGTCGCTGCCAATGCCGCCGACGCATCACAAGTTCTCGACAGCAACCTGCGCCAAGCCACCGATCGCTTGAACGTCGATTTCACCGCGGCACTCGCAAGCGGCGACGCCGATAGTGCTGCGCGTGCCGCGCTCGAACTAGACGACGCGGTCGCGGGTTGGTCTGCCGACACTCTGCAAAGCGATGATGCCGATAACGCGCGGGCAGTGTTGCGCAGTATGATCACGCGTCTCGCGGGTGCGGCAACGGGTGGCCTGCGTGATCCGCGCGAAGTACTCGGTCCATTCGTGCAGGCATTGCTCGACTTGCGCGTGCAGGTGCGAGCCGACAAGCGCTTCGATTTGTCAGACATGATTCGCGATCGCCTTGCCGAACTGAAAATCGAAGTGCGCGACACGCCAGACGGCGCGCAGTGGGAGATTCAGCACACATCGGGACATGGCAATCAAAAGTAGGAACATTTATAGTTTAATTGTGGCTGCAATCAGGGAATGGCTAAAACGAAACCAAAATTACGAGTCGAAGTTGGCGTTCGCGAACTTAAGAACAGGCTCAGTCACTTCATCGACCTGGTCCAAGTGGGTAATGAAGTGATCGTAACTGAGCACGGCAAACCCGTTGCTCGACTTGTGCCGGCGTCTGAGGATGACAGTCGATTGCAAAAACTGATTCTTGCGGGCATTGTGACGCCCGCAATCGACTCGAGCCGCCCAAGACCATTCGGCAGGCTTGTGGCCACTGCGAGCATGAGCGAACTTATTCGTGAGATGCGCGACGAATGATCGCCTACGTTGACTCATCATTATTTCTAAAACTTATATTTCTTGAAGAGGGTACGCTGGCCGCGATGGCAGACTAAAGCGATCGTTAATTGGCCAGACGATGAAGATGTACGAAGAGTTATGGTCAAGAATCGCAGTGATTGAGTTAACGCCTAGGCTCGCCGAACTTGCGTGCGAAGTTTCGGAGTCAACGCAATTACGGCCGCTGGATGCGATCCACCTGGCGTCAGCGTTAGTGGTTGGTGCAGACGTGTTTGCTAGTGCAGACAGCGAGATGTGCAGCGCCGCACGCAATTTTGGTCTGAGCGTGGCGAACCCGCTCGAGCGGGTATGACAGCGCCCGCCCCGCAGAGATCGATATTGTGGCCATATTTGCTACACCATGTGGCTACAATCATGTTATGGATTTGACCCTTGGCAATCAACGCATCGAAGTCGGCATTCGCGAACTTAAGAACCAGTTGAGTCGCTATGTCGATCAAGTCCGATTAGGCAAGGAAGTAATAGTGACAGATCACGGCAAGCCAGTTGCGCGACTAATGCCGCTCACCGCGAGCGACGATCGCTTGCAGCAGTTAATCGATTCGGGCGCGGTTCGACCTGCTTTAAAGCCAAAAGATCCAATGCCCCGAATTCGGTTGACGGCTAAAGGCTCGATGAGCGAGTTGGTAAGCCGCGATCGCGAATGATTGCCTATTTCGATACTTCTGCCTTTATCAAACTGCTGATAGCCGAAAAGGGTTCGGACGAAGCTAGACGCTATTGGCAAACCGTTGACCAGGTCGCCTCTTGCGAACTCTTACTAATCGAATCGACTGCGACGCTCGTGCGGGCGAAGAAGGCGCAACGTATCTCTTCGGCAACATATGTGTCGGCCCTCAAATTGTTGGATGATCTTTATCAGCGAATGAACATTGTTGGCATCAGCACTGAAATAATCGCGTGGGCATGCGCTCTCAGTAAGACCGAACAACTTAAATCTGCCGATGCGGTGCACCTGGCGGCCGCTCAAACTTTAAATGCACAGGTTTTTATCGGCTCCGATAAAGATCTATGCCTCGCGGCATCACGACAGGGCATGACCGTGCTCAACCCCGAACTGAGTTAGAGCTGGCGGTTTGTTCTAGACGTGGCCGAGCGAGGCCATCTTGACTCGGCTGCGCGTGCCTGCGAAGGCGTAAACGCCAACGAAGATGAGCGCGTCTAGCAAGATGATTGTGGCGCTCGCCGATGTATTGAGGTGGTAGGCGGCATTCATGCCGACAAAGCAGGTCGCCGCGCCGATAATCGGCGATATCCACAGCAGGCGCGAAAAACTATTGGTGACCATTCGCGCCGAAGCCGCCGGAATCACCAGCAGGGCCGAGATCAGTAGCGTGCCGATCACCCGCATCGTGACCAAGATCGTCAACGAGAGCATCACCAAAAGGAGGGCTTCCATCGCCGAAACGCGGACGCCCGAAACCTGTGCGACATCGCGGTCGAATGTAGAAAACAAGAGTCTGCGATAGCCGAGCACCACCACGGTTACGCCGATAACTGCGACGATCGAGACCGCGACGATGTCGCCCATTTTCACCCCGAGCACGCTGCCGAACAGCACCGCCTCGATGCTGCGGCTGGCTTGGCCATAGCGGCTCATCAAGGCCAACCCGAGCGCGAAAGATGCGGTAGTAACGACGCCAATTGCGGCGTCGGCGCCGATCACGCGGCGACGAGCCACGCGCGCGATCAAGACTCCGGAAATTATTCCCCACAAGCCGGCGCCGAGAAAGTAGTTGACTTTCAACACCGCCGACGCCGCCGCACCGCCGAACACGGCATGCGAAAGTCCGTGGCCGATATAACTCATGCCGCGAAGGATGACGAACACGCCCAGCAACCCGCACAAACCGCCGGCAATCGTGGCGACGACGATTCCGTGGCGAAAGAACTGAAAGCCGTAAGGCTCGAGAAAGTTAAGTGCGAGCAACAATTTTGTTAACCCGCAATGTGCTACGTGCGCTATCGATGACGAACGGCATTCCGCCGTGCTCTAGCACCTCCATCGGCGCGCCGTAGGTTGCCTCTAACACCTCGGGAGTGAGCACTAAATGCGGCGTGCCGTCGGCCAAAACTTTTTTGTTCAAGCACACCAGTCGAGGCAAGTGCGCGGCTAGGCCGTTGAGGTCGTGAGTTGTGAGCAGGATGGTCAGGCCGTCGGCATGCAAATCGGCCAGCAAGTGCAAGATCTCGTGGCGTGTGCGCACGTCAACGCCGGACGTCGGCTCGTCGAGAACCAAAATGTCTGGTTGGCGAAACATCGCGCGGGCCAAAAACACCCGTTGCTGCTGGCCGCCAGAAAGTTCGCGAATGTGGCGTTGCGAAACTTCGCCGATGCCCAAGCGGTCGAGCACCGTGTGTACCGCTTCGCGCTCGTCGGCAGAGATGCGTGGCCACCAACGACTCTTGGTGCGGGTCATGACGATGACCTCTTCAACGGTGACGGGGAAGTACCAGTCAACCGTTTCTACCTGGGGCACATATCCCATCTGCAAGTGTTCGACACGCTTGATCGATCCGTGGGCGACGGGGTGGGTGCCGAGAATTGCCTTGAGCAAGGTCGTCTTGCCCGAACCCGACGGCCCAACGATGCCCACGAACTCGCCGCGGTTGATCGTCAGGTAGATGTCATCAACGACAGGCGCGTTGCCGTACGTGCACGACACGTGCTCGCAAACGATCAGTTCGGAGTTATCCATACCTGTTACTGAGGGTAGACCGCCGAATCGAGTACTACATCACTGACATCCAAAGTTCTGAGAGCACTTGCGTCACCCCCGAGAGCCTCGACAATTGTGGCGAAGTTAAAGCGCATCAGCCCGAGCCAAGAGTGTTCTGCGTCACCAGGCTCTCCGATCAGGTCGTCGTCGCGCAACACGTCGATGTATCTGACATTGGTCTCGGCGCCGATCTGTTCAAGCACGGGGGACGGGAACACTTCACTGCCGAAAATCGCAGTTACGCCCTCGGCCCTTATCTGATTTATCAAATTGCCGATCTCCTTTGGCGTTGGTTCGGAAAATGACGAAGGCTGTAGCGCGCCGACGACCGTAAAGCCGTAATGTAAAGCGAAGTACGCGTAAGCATCATGGTAAGTCACGAGCTTGCGCTGCGCCTCTGGGATTGTCGCCGTGGCAGTGGTCATTGCGGCGTCGAGGGCGTCGACTTTGGCGGCGAACGCATTGAAGTTTTCGTTAAACGTCGACGCGTACGCCGGGCTCAGGCGCACCAACACATCGCGAACGACCTGGGCGTATTGCTTAGCCATCGGCGGATTTGTCCACAAGTGCGGGTTGGGCTTGCCGCCCTCTTTAGGAAACGAGAAGTCGTAAATGTATTGCGACTCCGGCAAAAACTTTGTGCCGATCTCGCAGATGATCGCGCCGTCTTTCAAATTGGCGAGCGCCAATTCTTTGGTCGGCTCCTCGAGTACGAGGCCGTTAATGAATATCACATCGGCAATCTCGAGTGTTGCCGCGTCACTCGGTTTTGGCTCAAACGTGTGCGAGTTAGTTCCCTCTGGCACGATGCCGGTGATTATCGTGCCAGTGCCGCCAGAAATGTTGGCAACGATGCTGGTGATCGGGGCGACAGTCGTTGCAATTTTCAGCGGGCGGCCGCCTATTACGGCCCCGCCGTCGCAATTGCCCGGCGCTGAATCATTTACATTTGTTTGGTTGTCGGCGCTTGAGCAGGCGCCGAGGGCTGACAGAACCAATCCTGATAGCAGGAGTTGCCGTAAAAATGAGCGTTTGTTCATTCAGAAAAGACTATGCGCACGACGTCTCGCCATCAATACCAAGCCTCAAAATCTTGGACCTTTATAAGCGGCTACGCAGTCAGTAGCCTGACTATCTTAGAGAATTGATAATCGGTAGTTGCTCAAAGGGGAGAGGCTCATGGCGAGAATCGTAAAAGCGGCGTTGTTGCAAACCGACTGGACGGGCGACAAAGAGTCGATGATCGTCAAGCACGAGTTGGCGGCGCGCGAGGCGGCCAAGCAGGGCGCGCAGGTGATGTGCTTCCAAGAATTGTTCTACGGCCCGTACTTCTGTCAAGTGCAAGAGCCCGAGTACTACTCGTACACCGAGCCGATCCCAGACGGGCCTACGACTAAGCGTTTTCAGGCGCTGGCCAAAGAGCTCGGCATGGTGATGGTGATACCGATGTACGAAATCGTGCAGGCCGGTTTGTACTACAACACCGCCGCCGTCATCGACGCCGACGGGCGCTACCTCGGCAAGTATCGCAAGCAGCACATCCCGCAGGTAAAGGGTTTTTGGGAGAAGTACTACTTCACGCCAGGCACCGGTGGCTATCCAGTGTTCGACACCGCTGTCGGCAAGGTCGGCGTATACATCTGCTACGACCGCCACTTTCCAGAAGGATGGCGCGCGCTCGGGCTTAATGGCGCAGAGATTGTCTTCAACCCGTCGGCAACCAGCCGCGGACTTTCTGAGTACATCTGGAAGATCGAGCAGCCAGCGGCTGCGGTCGCCAACATGTATTACGTCGGCGCGATTAACCGCGTTGGCATCGAGCCACTCGGCGACGACGACTTCTATGGTCAGAGTTATTTCGTAGACCCTGAGGGCAAGTTCGTCGGCGCGCAGGGAGACCCGTACAAGCACGAGTTGATCGTGCGTGACCTAGACATGGACAAGATCAAGAATGTGCGCGATCGCTGGGCGTTTTACCGCGATCGTCGCCCCGATGCATACGACGAATTGGTACAACGCTAAAACTGAGGGGGGTATTTATGGCACGCACGCTGATCAAAAACGGAACAGTAGTTAGCCCGACGGGCCGTCAAAAGATGGACGTGCTCATTGACGGCGAAACCATCAGCGCGTTGATCGAGCCAGGTAAGGCCGACGCGATGGGTATCACTGCCGACAAGGTCATTGACGCGACCGGCAAGTACGTGATCCCCGGTGGCATCGACGTGCACACGCATATGGAGTTGCCATTCGGCGGCACGAATGCGAGCGACACTTTTGAAACCGGAACGAATGCCGCGGCGTGGGGCGGCGTAACGACCATCGTCGACTTCGCCGTGCAGCGTTACGGCGAGAACGTGCAAGAGTCGCTGGCGACATGGCACAAAAAGGCCGAGAACAATTGTTCAATCGACTACTCGTTCCACCAGATCATCGGCGGGATTGACGACCAGGCGCTTGCCGACATGGATTACCTTGTAAAAAACGAAGGCATCACGTCGTTCAAGCTGTTCATGGCGTATCCAGGCGTTTTTTACAGCGACGACGGCCAAATCCTTCGCGCCATGCAGCAGGCCAGCAACAACGGTTCGACCATCATGATGCACGCCGAGAACGGCATCGCCATCGACGTGCTCGTTCAGCAACACATCGCTCGCGGCGAGACAGACCCGAAGTATCACAGCTACAGTCGTCCGTCGTTGCTCGAAGGCGAAGCAACGAATCGCGCCATCGTGCTGTCGAAGGTCGCCGGCAACGTTCCGCTATACATCGTGCATATGTCTGCATCGGAAGCACTGAATGCGCTTGCCGCCGCGCGCCATGAAGGCCTCAATGTATTCGGCGAGACCTGCCCGCAGTATTTGTACCTGACGCTCGAAGATCACTTGGCGCAGCCTGGCTTCGAGGGCGCCAAGTTCGTCTGCTCGCCACCACTTCGCAGCAAGCACGACAAGCACGATCATCACGGTGACCTGTGGAAGGCCCTGCGCATGAACGAACTCGCCGTAGTCAGCACCGACCACTGCCCCTTTTGCATGAAAGATCAAAAAGAACTTGGCATCGGTAACTTCTCGAAGATTCCAAACGGCATGGGCACAGTTGAGCACCGCATGGAACTCATCTATCAGGGTGTCGTAACTGGCAACATTTCACTAGAGCGCTGGGTCGAGACCTGCAGCACCTCGCCGGCCCGCATGTTCGGCATGTACCCCAAGAAGGGCATCATCGCCCCAGGCTCGGATGCGGATATTTTGGTGTGGGATCCGAACGGCAAGACCAAGATCGGCATCAACGACAAGCATCACATGAATATGGACCACTCTTCGTGGGAGGGCTTCAAGGTCGATGGCAAGGTCGACACCGTTCTCTCTCGCGGCATGATCGTTGTTGAGAACGACAAATTTTCTGGTCGCAAAGGTCACGGCAAATACGTCAAGCGCGGCCTCTGTCAATACCTAAACTAAACGAACCCCACCAAATCAGGAGAGATCATGTACCGAGTCAGTCACTGGGTTAATAACAAGGTCGTCGCTGGCAAGAGCGGCAGGAACGGCAAGGTATTTAACCCAGCAACGGGCGAGCAGCAGGCCGAAGTCGATTTCGCCGACGTCTCCGAAGTCGACATGGTCGTTGCCGCGGCCCTGGCCGCGCAACCTGGATGGCGGGCCACCAACTTGTCGCGTCGCGCCGAGATCATGTTTCGCATGCGCGAGTTGGTCGATGCCAACCGTAAAGAAATTGCCTCGTTGTTGACACTCGAGCACGGCAAGGTGCCGAGCGATGCGCTTGGCGAGTTGGCCCGCGGTCTCGAGAACATCGAGTTCGCTTGTGGGATCCCTGCGATGTTGAAGGGTGGATATTCGGAACAGGCCTCTGGCGGCGTTGATGTGTACTCAATTCGCCAGCCGCTGGGCGTTGTCGCAGGCATCACGCCGTTCAATTTTCCTGCGATGGTGCCGATGTGGATGTTCGCCAACGCTCTGATGTGCGGCAACACGTTCATCTTGAAGCCAAGCGAAAAAGACCCATCGACATCAATGTTCATCGCCGACTTGTTGCGCCAGGCCGGCGTGCCAGAGGGCGTGTTCAACGTCGTGCATGGCGACAAGGTTGCGGTAGATCGTATTCTCAATCACCCCGACATCTCGGCGGTCTCGTTTGTCGGTTCGACGCCGATCGCGCAATATGTCTACGAGACGGCGACCAAAAATGGCAAGCGGGTGCAGGCTCTAGGCGGCGCCAAGAACCACATGCTTGTGCTGCCCGATGCCGATCTCGACATGGCCGCCGACGCCGCGATCAGCGCCGCTTACGGTTCAGCTGGCGAGCGTTGCATGGCGATTTCGGTCGTGCTCGCAGTCGACACGATTGCCGACGCGCTCGTCGAGAAGTTGTCGAGCCGCGTGCCCAACATCAAGGTCGGCCCTGGTACAGACCCAGCCGCCGAGATGGGCCCACTGATCACCCGCGAACACCGCGACAAGGTTGCGAGTTATGTAACTAACGCGGCCGCCGAAGGCGCCAAAGTCGTAATCGACGGCACCGACAAGGTTAATGATGCCGGGTACTTCTTGAACCCGAGCCTCATCGACAACGTCAAGCCTGGCATGAAGTGCTACGACGAAGAAATCTTTGGACCAGTACTCACCGTGATGCGCGTTAAGAGTTACGAAGAAGGTTTGCGCACGATCAACGACAACCAGTACGGCAACGGCACAGCCATATTCACGCGCGACGGCGGCGTGGCCCGCCAGTTTCAATATGACGTCAAAGTCGGCATGGTCGGTATCAACGTGCCGATCCCCGTGCCCGTGAGCTACTACTCATTCGGTGGATGGAAGGCCTCGCTGTTCGGCGACCAGCACATGTATGGCCCAGAAGGTATCAACTTCTACACGCGCGGCAAAGTTGTGACGTCGCGCTGGCCAGACCCGCGCACTTCGTCAGTTGATTTAGGGTTCCCACAAAACCGTTAAATATTTTCAGATTCTTAATAGGGGGAGAACATGGATATTGGTGTAGTACTGCAGACCACGCCGCCGGCGCGCCATGTTCTAGACCTTGCCAAGAAGGCTGACGAACTCGGGTTTTCACACGTCTGGACGTTCGACAGCCACATCTTGTGGGAAGAGCCATACGTTATTTACAGCGCGATCTTGGCCGAGACGAAAAATATAATTGTCGGGACGATGGTCACGAACCCGGCAACGCGCGACTGGACAGTAACTGCGAGTGTGTTCGCCACGCTCAATGAGATGTACGGCAACCGCACCGTGTGCGGCATTGGCCGCGGCGACTCGGCCGTGCGCGTAACTAACGGCAAGCCAACGACGCTGGCAACATTGCGCGAAAGCATTCACGTGATTCGCGAACTCGCCAATGGTCGTGGCGTTGAGTACAACGGCTCGACCATTCAGCTTCCGTGGGCTACGGGTAGCGAACTCGAGGTCTGGGTCGCCGCGTACGGGCCCAAGGCGCTGCAACTTACGGGCGAGGTCGCCGACGGTTTCATTTTGCAACTCGCCGACCTGAGCATCGCCGAGTGGACGATTGCAGCCGTGCGCAAGGCCGCCAAAGATGCGGGTCGCGACCCAAAGAGCGTCAAGATCTGCGTCGCCGCGCCCGCGTACGTTGGCACCGACATGGCGCACATGCGCGAGCAGTGCCGCTGGTTCGGTGGCATGGTCGGCAATCACGTCGCCGACATTGTCGAGCGCTACGGCGAAAACAGCGCAGTACCCAAAGCGCTCACCGACTACATCAAGGGCCGCAAGGGTTACGACTACAGCCAACACGGCCAGGCCGGTAACACGCACACGACGTTTGTGCCCGACGAGATTGTCGACAGGTTCTGTATTCTCGGCGACACCACCGAGCACATTGCTCGCCTCAAGCAACTGCAAGAACTAGGCGTCGATCAGTTTGCGATCTACCTGCAACACGACGGCAAAGAGCAAACGCTTGAAGCCTACGCCAAAGATATTCTGCCGAAATTTGCCAGCATTCACAAAGCTAAAAAATGATTTCGTCGGTCCGGCGCAGCGCCTTTCGCGCCGGTATGTTCGTGCTGTCACTCGTGCTAATCGCCGGGCTGTGGGAGTTCTACAAATTCGTCGGCCCGCAAAACGGCGGTCAACTCTTTGGCATGCGCATTTTGCCGCGCGCCAACTCTCAGGCGATGCCACACGTCTGGGACATGCTCAGCCGCTACGGGAGGCCGGAGATGCGCGGGTCTGATCGCAAGGTCTGGTCAGTCGTTCTAGCGGGGGCTTGGTTCTCGCTGCGGCTATCTTCTGCCGGTTTTATTCTCGGCGCCAGTATCGGTGTCGGGCTCGCAGTGTTGATGGCCCGATATCGAGTGGTCGAGCGCGGACTGTTGCCGTACTTGGTGCTGTCGCAGACTGTGCCGTTAATCGCGTTGGCGCCTCTCGTCGTAAGTTGGGGCGGCAAATTGCAAATATTTGGCTTCGAGTGGCCTCGATGGCTGTCGGCCGCGGTGCTCGGCGCGTTCCTGGCGTTCTTTCCTGTTTCAGTCGGCACGCTCAAGGGGCTTACGTCGGTGCCGTCGTCGTCGCTTGAGTTGATGAACAGTTACGCCGCTTCTTGGCGCCAAACACTTATCAAATTGCGTTTTCCCGCCGCGGTGCCGTTCATGGTGCCGGCTTTCAGGCTCGCTGCGTCCGGCTCGGTGATCGGCGTCGTCGTCGCCGAGATTTCGACTGGGCTTAAGGGTGGCATCGGGCGACTCGTGATTGAATACGCGCGGGAGGCCACGGCTGACCCAGCCAAAGTATTTACCGCCGTGTTTGGCGCGGCCGCTCTGGGCCTGGTGATGGCCGCGATTGTGGCCGCCGCGGATGTGATGTTGATGAGAAATAGACCAAAGGAGACGACGATATGAACGCGGTTGAACTTTCTGGGGTGAGCAAGATTTTTAACGAGGGTACGCCTAAGCAGGTAGATGCTGTCGTAGATGTCTCGCTCACGGTGCAGCCAGGCGAATTCGTCTCGCTGATCGGTCCGTCTGGGTGCGGCAAGTCGACGCTGCTGCGCCTAATTGCGAACTTGCTTGAGCCAACAACTGGAGCGATTGCGGTTAACGGCAAATCATCGGCGCAGGCGCGCCAAGATCATGACTACGGAATGGCATTTCAGCAGGCCGGCTTGTTCGACTGGCGCAATGTCACAAAAAATATTGAACTGCCGCTCGAGCTCAAGGGTTGGGAGAAGGCCAAGCGCACTGATCGCGCTAAGCAGATGCTCGAACTTGTCAAGCTGCCAGAGTTCGCAGAGTTGTACCCGTGGCAGCTTTCTGGCGGCATGCAGCAGCGCGTTGCTATCGCCCGCGCGTTGGCCGCGCACCCGCAGTTGTTGCTGATGGATGAGCCGTTTGGTGCGCTCGACGAGATGACCCGCGAATACATGCAGGGCGAGTTGCTGCGCATCTGCGCCGAGACTTCGACGACCGTCGTATTCGTCACGCACTCGATACCCGAGGCCGTGTACCTCTCGAATCGCGTTGTCGTGATGTCGCCGCGCCCTGGCCGGATTACGAAGATCGTCGACGTCAAGTTGGGCGTGAACCGCGGCGAGGAGACCCGCAACGCCGAAGAATTTTTCAGCGGCATCACGGCGGTGCGCGAGGCCCTGCGCGGTACACACGCCGACCACGTTGCCGCCAATGCCGTTCGCGGCGTAGAAGACCGCTGACAATGTCGACCGACAGTTTCGCTAGCCGAGTTATTCCGCCGGCAGTCTTTGGCGTCGGCTTCTTGTCGCTGTGGGAGGGCGTTGTTCGCGTCTTTGACCTCAAGCCATACTTCTTGACGCCGCCGTCGAAAATTATCGTGCAATTTTTTACAAACTTCGGGCCGATCCGCGAAGCGGCAACGGTATCTGGCAAGAACGCGTTGATCGGCCTGATCGTCGGCGCGGTGTTCGGTGTGTTGATGAGTTTCACGCTGAGCCGATTTAGGTTCCTGAGCCAACTCATCTCGCCGCTGGCCGTGGCTCTCAACGCGGTACCAATCTTCGTGTTGGTGGCCGTGCTCAACAACATGTTCTCGATCACGAGCGAGATCCCGCGTCGGATCATGGTCACGCTCGTCGTCTACTTCATCGTGCTGGTCAACGTGGCCAAGGGCTTGACCCAGGTGCACTCGACGCACATCGAACTAATGCGGTCTTACGCCGCGTCAGATTCGGCGATTTTGCGCAAGGTGCGGATCCCGAACGCTGTCCCGTACCTGTTCACCTCGCTCAAAATCGCAGCTCCCGTAGCAGTGATCACGGCCTTCGTTTCGGAGTACTTCGGGGGGTCTCAAAATGGCTTGGGAAGCCGTATTACGAGCAATATCGCCAACTCGAAGAATGCCGCAGCGTGGGCCTACGTCTTCGGGGCCTGCCTGCTTGGGCTAATCTTCTACAGCATCTCCATAGTGTTGGAGAGCGCCGCCTCTAGGGGCGGCGCAGCCACTAAAAAAAGAAACTAAACGTAGGGGGTTACGGCCCCGGGGGAGTACAGCAAATGAAGAAATTATCCATCAAACGTGCAATTGTGGGTCTTGCTGCGATGTCGATGGTTGCCGCAGCATGCGGCGGCAGCGACTCAGCATCAGATACGACAGCGGCACCAACAGTAGACACAGCTGCACCAGCGGAAGAATGCACCACGCCAACACCGGTGAAGTTGCAACTGCAGTGGTTCACCCAGGCGCAATTTGCCGGTTACTACGCAGCTGTAGAGCAGGGCTTCTTCGCGGAACAATGCCTTGACGTAACAATCATCGAAGGTGGAGTAGACATCTCTCCGCAGACGCAACTCGCTAACGGCGACGTTGACTTCGCAATCTCGTGGGTCTCAAAGGCCCTCGCGAGCCGCGAAGCCGGCGCCAACATTGTCAACATCGCGCAGATCTTCCAGCGTTCAGGCACGCTGCAGGTCTCGTTCAAGGACAAGGGAATTACATCAGCAGCAGACTTCAAGGGTAAGAAGATTGGTAACTGGGGATTCGGCAACGAGTTTGAAATCTTTGCCGCACTCACCAAGGCCGGCTTAGACCCAGCTAAGGACGTAACGCTCGTGCAACAGCAGTTCGACATGTCGGGCTTGCTCTCGGGCGATATCGACGCGGCCGAAGCCATGACCTACAACGAGTATGCGCAGGTGCTTGAAACAGTGAACAAAAAGACTGGTGCCTTGTACACAGCAGAAGATTTCAACGTAGTTTCGTACGAGGATTCTGGTGTTGGCATGTTGCAGGACGCAATCTGGGCAGACGGTCACCGTTTGTTCGACCCTAGGTACCGCGCGACTGCGGTTAAGTTCGTTGCCGCTTCGATTCAAGGTTGGGTATTCTGCCGCGATAACGCAGAAGCCTGCCGTGACATCGTCATCGGCAAGGGCTCGAAGCTCGGCGCCAGCCATCAGTTGTGGCAGGTAAACGAAGTCAACAAGTTGATCTGGCCAGCACCAGCTGGTGCGGGCATGATCGACCAAGCCGCATGGGATCGCACGTCAACACTTTCGCAAGAGGCTAAGAACCTCGAAGGCGGCACGGTGTTGACGAAGGCCCCATCGCCAGACGCATTTCGCAACGACATTGTCACAGAGGCACTAGCGATTCTCGCTGGTCTCGGTATCGACACTGCCGGTGCGGCGTACGCGCCAATAACGGTCACGCTGAACGAAGGTGGCAACTGATCTAACGATCAGCAGTTCGCAAAAGGGCGGGTCGCGAAAGCGGCCCGCCCTTTTTATTAGTTGCGATTAGTCGGTTTAGTGCTGTAACCCGCGAAATTTAAGCGTTGCCACGACCCGAGGGTTTTCCGTTTTGGACATGCCGGCAATTCCGTACTTGGTATAGACGGAGTGGAGTTTCTGGATTTGTGGATCCACCATGACGAATCCGTTACGAACGGCTTCAATTGCGTGACGTAGGTTGGCAAGACTATTGAAGTTCTTCAAAAGAAATGCCCAACTACCTTCCAGTTGTTGCGAGAGGCGGTTGAAGACTTCAATACTGCCTGACCTGACAAGACGATAAGTCCTTGAGGTTTGCCGACTTTTCGCAGGGCCTTAAATGCGGCCTCTACTCCATTGCCATCGGGAAGTTTGACATCGTTGACTCCGAAACTGGTCGATGACAGTGATATCTAGTTGACTGGCCAGAACACGGCCGTTCGTGTTGTTCCGCTTCGTGCGGCGCTGCCGTGGTGGACGCTATGGATCTGTGGCTGGACCGCATTTCTTGGGTTGATACTCAAACTCAGTAGCAAAATCCGAAAATTCAGGGAAGTTGCTGTCGGAACCGTGGTTCTCGTGATGTCGGCCTTCCCGGCACAGTATTACGGTTGGACGCAAATTGCGTACCCAGTCATGTACTGGGGCGCTGGGATTACCCTTGCCGGGATCGTGCTGTTGTGGTTCGCGCCCGCACTCCACCGCCGGTCTGATCCCCATGTCCCTGAGAAAGTTGCACTTGGTCATTGAGCGTGCCCAGCTTCGTTTTGTGGCGGTGGTGGCCTAGTTTTTAGCTGCCCTGATTTTTGGACACTAAAGCATTTCGGTGGGTATGTCCTAAAATTTGGATAACGGTGCAAATGTGGTAGCATGTCCATAAATGAAGACATCACCCGAAAGCTCGGTCGAGACCGACACTGATCCCCCGTTTCGCGTCTACAGCGGAGCTTCCCTCGGCGCGGCCCTACGGCACTATCGCCGTGAGGCTGGACTCTCGCAGGTCGAACTCGCTGAACTGACCGGCCTCAATCGGACCTACCTATCTGCTCTAGAACAAGGAAGAGAGACAGAGCAAGTCAAACGTTTCCTGCAAGTTCTCAAGCAACTTGGGGTTCGGATGACTCTCCAGAAGACCGACTGGTAGTGACTGACACCCTCGCGGTCTGGCTAAATGGCAAGAAGGTCGCTCTCGTCAACCGAGACCAACGCACAAAGAAGTTGAGGCTCGCATATACACAGCAAGCGCTTGGCAGCTATCCGCTAAACGTTCCATTGCTCTCACTCTCGTTGCCGCTTAGACCGGAGCACTATTCTCACGGTGTCGTGGCCCCGTTCCTCAATGGGCTACTTCCGGAAGGGGAGTCACGTCTCGTGGTTGCGGCTGACTTGGACCTGCTGGCGAGCGATACCTATGGACTGATACGCGCACTAGGTCGCGATTGCGCTGGTGCCCTCATCATTCAGCCAGATGAAGAGCCGCCTCCGCCGCAACCGACAACCTTGATGGCGGAGCCGATCTCCAAGGTCGAGCTTGGGGAACTTGTGGCGAATCTGCGCAACGCACCGCTCGGAATCGGTGGCCGTGTTCGCATTTCCCTTGCAGGGATTCAAGAGAAGCTTCTCCTGACGCGCATGAGGAACGGCGCGTGGGGCCGCCCCGTCGACGGGACACCATCAACTCACATACTTAAGCCAGAACTTGCGGCGTATCCAAACACCGTCGAGAACGAAGCGTTTTGTATGCGTCTTGCTAAGAACCTCGGCCTCGAAGTCGCCAACGTCGAGACGGAAATCATCAACGGTCGCAAACTGCTAGTCGTTGAGCGTTACGACCGCCTCGTTCATCTAGACGGCTCAGTTGAGCGTATCCACCAGGAGGATTTCTGTCAGGCAGTCGGTGTTGATCCTGAGAGGAAGTACGAAGAGCACGGAGGCCCATCGTTGCGGCGCATTGCCGACATCCTCCGATCCTCAACCGTAGGCGACTCTCTTACCACACTCCTACGTGCTATCACACTAAACATCGTGATCGGCAACGGCGACGCGCATGCGAAAAACTATTCTCTGTTACATGGGATCTCAGGTGCTCTAAGAATGACTCCGTTGTATGACCTGTTGTCGACTCTCTACTACGACGACAATCGACTTGCGATGTACGTTGACAATGTCCGTCGCACCAACCAAGTGACTGGCGACAGACTCCTCAACGAGGCCGTGAGTTGGGGATTGCCGAGACGCCGTGCGTTCGAGATTGTCGATGACATCCTTGACCGTGTCCCTCCTGCGGCCGAAGCCGCGTGGGAGGAGACTAGTGGTCTTCCCCCGGGTGTCTTCGGTACGGTGACCTCTCAAATCACGCAACTTCGGAGTGCCTTTGCCGCCGACGGCGCCTAGAGTGACGCAACAAATTAAAGGTCTTCTGGAACAGCCCGATGGCCATGCACCGGTACAACCACGTCAGGAGGTACTCCAACATCGGATCTCCTTGGGGAACCTCAGGGCTTTGAAGTGATGGCGCGCCGTGCTTTAACCCTCGTAGTGGGCGTCGGCCAGTGTCAGCGCTTCGTCGATGATGGCGATGCCCTCGCGAACTTCTGATGCGCTTACGGTGCATGGCGGCACGACGTGCATGCGGTTGAAGTGTACGAACGGCCATAGTCCTTGCTTCTTGCATGCCGCGGCGATGTCGCCCATCGGTTTGGCGTCTGCGCCTGTGGCGTTGAACGGCACGAGTGGCTTACGTGTCTCGCGGTTGCGCACCAACTCGATCGCCCAAAACACGCCGAGGCCGCGCACGTCGCCAACCGACGGGTGCTTGTCTTTGAGTTTTTGTAGCTCGGGGCCGATCACGTCGTTGCCGATCATGCGCGCGTTCTCAACAATTTTTTCTTCCTTGAAGATGTTGATTGAGGCGACTGCGGCGGCACACGCCAGAGGGTGGCCGCTATAGGTCAGACCGCCGGGGTACGTGCGATCTTTAAATGTATCGGCGATCCTCTGGCTGATGATTACACCGCCAAGTGGAACGTAGCCAGAGTTGACACCCTTGGCGAAACAGATCAAGTCGGGCGTGACATTCCAATGATTAACGGCGAACCACTCGCCGCATCGCCCGAAGCCGGCCATGACCTCATCGACCATCATCACGATGCCGTAGCGATCGCAGAGATCGCGCACACCCTGCAGGTAGCCAGGTGGCGGCACAAGAATGCCGTTGGTGCCGACGACTGTCTCAAGGCCGATCATCGCCACAGTTTGTGGGCCCTCCACCATCAATACGTCCTCGAGATGCTGTAACGCGCGCTGACACTCTTGTGTTTCGTCGGTCGAGTGAAACGCCGAGCGATATGGATACGGGCCCCAGAACTTGACGGCTCCAGATGCACCCGTTTCGTTCTGCCAACGGCGGGGGTCACCAGTCAGCGCAATCGCGCCCGATGTTGAGCCGTGATACGAGCGATACGCAGTAAGAATCTTGTGGCGGCCGGTGTGCAGTTTGGCGAGGCGAACTGCGTTTTCTGCTGCTTCTGCGCCCCCGTTGGTGAAGAAAACCATGTTGAGGTCGCCTGGCGCTAGTTCGGTGATAAGTCGCGCGGCTTCGCTGCGCGCGGCGTTAGCAAATGGTGGTGCGACCGTGCACAACTTGGCGGCCTGCTCTTGAATCGCGGCGATGAGTTTGGGGTGCTGATGTCCAATGTTGAGATTGACGAGTTGGCTCGAGAAGTCTAAATATTTTTTGCCCGTCGAATCCCAAAAGTATGAGCCGAGGCCGCCCGTGATCTCGACTGGGTCGAGCGCGCCTTGGGCCGACCACGAGTGAAACACGTGGGCGCGATCGTCGAGGTAGGCCTGGGTGCGGGTTGCTTCAATTGTCATGACTCAAGTCTAATGTGGAACAGGCCTTTGAAGAATACGAGAGGGTGATTTCGATGTCTAATTCGGTCGTGAACAGCTTCCCTACATACCTGCCCGCGGACGACGACCATCCGTATCGCACGGGGGCGTGGCGCCCGCAAACAAAAGAGCACGACGCGACAAATCTCAAAGTGATCGGCGAAATACCCGCCGACCTCGATGGCGTCTATTTGCGCAATACCGAGAATCCGCTAATGCCTTCGCTCGAGCGCTACCACCCGTTCGACGGTGACGGCATGTTGCACATGATGTCGTTTAATAACGGCGCCGCCGAATATCGCAATCGGTTTATTCGCACGCAGGGCCTCGCTGCCGAGGTCGAGCACGGCGGTCCGCTGTGGGCGGGGCTCGCCGAATTGCCCAAGATTGCCAAGCGCAGCGATGGCTGGGGTGCGCGCACGCGGATGAAAGATGCCTCGAGCACCGACGTGGTGGTACACAACGGCATCGCGCTCACAAGTTTCTATCAGTGTGGCGATCTGTATCGCCTCGACCCGCTGACGCTCACCGATATGGGTCGCGAGTCGTGGGGCGGCGATTTTCCAAGTGCTGGCGTTTCGGCGCACAGCAAAGTAGACGAGTGCACAGGCGAGTTGATGTTCTTTAATTATCAAACCACCGCGCCGTACATGCACTACGGCGTCGTCAATTCAGCGCGCGAACTCGTGCATTACGTAGAGATAGATTTGCCGGGCGCCAGGCTGCCCCACGACATGGCGATTACCGAGAACTATTCGATCCTCAACGATTGCCCGCTGTTTTGGGACGAAGAACTGATGAAGCGCGACATCTACGCCACCAAGTATCACCGCGAAATGCCGATGCGCATCGGGGTGATACCACGCCACGGGGCATCCACCGAGATCAAGTGGTTCGAGTGCGAATCGACTTTCGTGTTGCACTGGATCAATTCTTACGAAGAGGGTGAAGAAATTGTGCTCGACGGATATTTTGAGTACAACCCATCGCCAACTATTTCTCCAGATGCCGATATCAACGCCAAGATGTTTCGCTTTCTAGACTTGCACGCGCTCGAGTCGCGCCCATACCGCTGGCGACTGAACATGCGCACCGGTGCAGTGCGTGAAGGCCCGTTGTCTGACACGATCACCGAATTCGGAATGATCAACATGCGCCACCTGGGCCGCCCTTATCGCTACGTCTACAACGCAATACCTGTCAAGGGCTGGTTCCTGTTCGACGGTTTGATCAAGCACGACGTCGTGTCTGGCCGCGAAGAAAAGTATCGTTTTGACGAGGGCGTCTTCGGAAGCGAGGTGGTGATGGCGCCGCGCGGTGACGCCGGTGATAAAAATCTCGCCGAAGATGACGGCTATTTAGTGACGTTCACGACCGATGTCAACAATGACTCGTCGGCATGTCTTGTCTTCGACGCCCAAAATGTTGGCGATGGGCCCGTAGCGACAATAGAACTACCCGAGCGCATCAGCAGCGGTACGCATTCGTGTTGGACCGGTGCGGCGCAGTTAATCCATGGCGTGTAAACCAGCCCAGTTAAGCGAGCGTAGCTAGTACGCGCGTATGTAGTTGTGGCCACGCAGCGGCAAGACCACTGTGCAATTCGAAACTGGCGACATCGGTGAGCAAGACCCAGCGCATGTCTTCTGACTCGGCATTGGCGGCGAAGGCCCCGGCGTCGCCGCGGCAGTGGGCGATGACGGTGTCGTAGCGCCACGAGCCGTGGTCGTCCGAAAAGACATCGCAAACACGAAAGTCGTTGGCGTCGATACCCGCCTCTTCTAAAGCCTCGCGCGCAGCCGCACTCACCGAATCTTCGTGGCTGTCGAGCGCCCCGCCGGGCAGCGCCCAAGTTCCGCCGCCGTGTGTCCAGGCGGCGCGAAGTTGCAACAACACGAATGGTTCATCTTGGTCGCGGCGCACCAGCAACAAACCGGCGGCGCCGTGCAGGCCCCAATGGCGGTGGCCACAGTCGCAGTCCACCCATCCATCACCATCACGAAATGCCACGGCTAGATATTTACATACTCTCTAACTCGGCCGCCGCTAGCACAGCAATTTCGCGGCGCTTGGCCGCCCTTGCGGTTGCCTGTGCGGCAGTGACCTTGGCATGGTGGGCGTGGCACAACACCTCTAAGCCACCGTTGCCGTCGGCATCTGGAAGCAAGTGGTGATGACATCCAGGGCCGTAACCGTTGCCCTCGCGGGCCGCAATGTGGTTGACCTCGCAGTCGCGGCGTGCCGCGCCGCAATCTTCTCGCGTGCAGCGATACTTGGCGCGACGTTTGGCGGCTGAGCGCGCGAAACGCCAGATGTGCTCGCGTTGCCAGGCCCGACCGCATTTGTCAGAACACCACGTACGGCGGCGCGTGATTGGGAGATCAGCGTTGCACCACTGACACAAACCGATCTCGCCACGCCATTGCGAAAGGTGGCAGGCAACCCTGCTGTCTTCGAGCGGCGACATCGTGGTTACTACTTTAACAAAAATTATAAACACACTCACGAAACAATTCGTAGACACTCTCGAAACCTTGGTCACGTATTGTTCGCACCAGTTTGGTTGCAACGGCGCCTCTGAACAGTGATATCGGCCCGTTCCGCGTTGCCATCTGGCACCGCCTTGCCTATGAGGAGAAAACATTGAAAGAGTTATTTCATAATTTTGCGCAGACCGTGGTGGTTGAAGATGACCCAGTTGTCATTCTTGGTCAGCAGATCAGCCTGATGTGGATTGTCATCGGAGCAGCGATGGTGATTTTCATGCAGGCCGGTTTCGCTTTGGTCGAGACTGGTTTCTGTCGAGCCAAATACGCAGCTCACGTGGTCAGCACCAACTTTGCGGTGTTTGGCCTCGCATTTATCGGGTTCTTCTTCGTTGGTTTTGCGTTTGCCTTCGGAGGTTTTTCGTACTCGGCGTTCGGTATGACCGCGCCAGTCGGCAAGGCCCTCATCGGCAGCGGCGACTGGATATTTTTATGGCAGGGCGGTTGGGCGCTTTCTGGCAAGGCGATCACGCCAGCAGTGCTTGGCTTCTTTCTGTACATGGTGGCGTTCATGGACACCACGGCGACAATCCCGACGGGCTCGATGGCCGAGCGTTGGAAGTGGAAGAGCTTCATCGCCTGGGGCCTGTTCTGTGGATCGGTTTATTATCCGATTATTGCGGCGTGGACATGGGGCGGCGGTTGGTTGGCGCGCACCTGGAGTTCGATGTCGCTCGGCGCAGGTTACGTTGACTTCGCTGGCTCTGGCGTCGTGCACGCAGTCGGTGGTGCCGCCGCGTTAACGGGCGCAATCGTGCTCGGCCCGCGCATCGGCAAGTTCGACAAAGACGGCAAGCCTCGCGCAATGCCAGGCCACCACATCCCGATGGCGACCGTCGGTGCTTTCATCTTGTTGTTCGGTTGGTTCGGTTTTAATGCCGCCAGCACTCTCTCTGCTACCGATGTGCAGTTCGCAACGGCCGCCACGAATACAGCCATCGCTGCAGCATTCGGCGCAATCGCTGGGATGATGTGGATCACTCGGCGCACGGGCAAGCCAGACCCAGCGATGATGGTCAACGGCATGTTGGGCGGCCTCGTTGCGATCACGGGGTCATGTGCATTTGTTGCCCCGTGGGCTGCTGCCGTAATCGGCACCGTTGCCGGAGTTCTCGTAATCGAGTCGGTGTTCTTCGTCGAGAAGAAATTGAAGATCGACGATCCGGTCGGCGCCATCTCGGTGCACGGCGTGTGCGGTATCTTCGGCGTGCTCGCGGTCGGGATCTTCGCCAACGGCAGTTACGGCGCGGGATGGAACGGTTCGTCGTCGACTGGCATCAGTGGCATCATCAAGGGCGACTGGGGCCAACTCGGCGCTCAGGCACTCGGCGCTGGCGTGATCATCGTCGTCAGTGGTTTGCTCTCGTACACGTTCTTCAAGTTGCAGAACAAGATCACCAAGGGCGGCATTCGCTCTTCGGCCGAGGACGAGATCCAAGGTCTCGATATTCCTGAAATGGGCGTCTACGCGTACCCGGAATTTGCGGAGACGCACTGATGTCTGAATACGCACGCATTCTCTAAATGTCTGACCCACATTAGACTTGCGCCATGACTGTTGAAGCAACCCGCACCCAGGCTTACCTCGACGATCGCGCCCACGTGTTTCACTCGTGGTCGGCGCAAGGCGCGCTCGACCCAGTCGAGATCACGGGCGGCCTCGGCTCATACTTTTGGGATTCTACGGGCAAAAAATATTTAGACTTCTCTAGCCAACACGTCAATCTCAACATCGGGCATCAGCACCCCAAACTCATCGCCGCAATTCAAGAGCAGGCCGCAAAGTTGTGCACCGTCGCACCACCATTTGCTAACGCCGCGCGCAGCGAAGCCGCGCGACTTATCACCGAACTAGCACCAGGTGACCTCAACATGGTGTTTTTCACCAGCGGCGGCGCCGAAGCCACAGAGAATGCGGTGCGCCTCGCCAAGTTGCACACTGGTCGCCATAAAATTCTCACCGCGTACCGTTCGTACCATGGCTCGACATCGACCGCGATTGCGCTGACTGGTGACCCGCGCCGTTGGGAGAACGAGACGGGTACGTCCGGTTTCGTCAAGTTCTGGGGCCCGTATCCATATCGCTCGGCGTTTCACTCGGCGAACGAAGAGCAAGAGTGCCAGCGCGCGTTACAGCATCTCGAAGATGTGTTAATGGTCGAAGGCCCGCAAACCGTAGCGATGATCGGCCTCGAGTCAGTCGTTGGCACCAACGGCATTCTCGTGCCCCCACCCGGCTATCTGCAGGGCGTGCGCGATCTTTGCGATCGCTACGGCATCATGATGATGTGCGACGAGGTTATGGCCGGATTCGGGCGCTGCGGTGAGTGGTTCGCCGTCAATCACTGGAATGTCACGCCCGACTTGATCTGTTTCGCCAAGGGCGTCAACTCTGGTTACGTTCCACTCGGCGGCGTAATCATCAGCCAAAAGATTGCCGACACATTTAAGGATCGCGCCTACCCCGGTGGTTTGACCTACAGCGGTCACCCTCTGGCGTGCGCCGCGACAGTCGCCTCGATCAATATCTTCAAAGAAGAAAAAATTGTTGAGAACGCGCGCATGATCGGCAACGACGTGATTGGCCCCGAGCTGCAAAAACTCAAAGACAAGCACCCGTCGGTTGGCGACGTGCGCGGCCTCGGCGTGTTTTGGGCGATCGAGTTGGTGCGCAACCGCGAGACACGAAAGCCACTCGTGCCGTTCAACGCCACGGGCGCAGACGCCAAACCGATGGGCGACATCGCCGCGGCGTGCAAGAAGCAAGGACTATGGCCGTTCGTGCACTTCAACCGCATGCACGTTATGCCGCCATGCACCGTGAGTAGTTCCGAAGTTCGCGAGGGCATCGCCATCATCGACGAAGCGCTGACACTGGCAGACGCCCACTACGAGGGTTAAAGCACGGCGCGCTAAATGATCAACTGCAAATCACTTCGGACCGATTTACTAATCCGAGGTCTAGTTGATTCGGCAGAAGGTGGCGATAACCGCCTGGTCGCCAAAGTGCGGGCTTCCTTCTTCGTACACCTGTATTTTGTGTAAGTCGGGCTGAGTGATTTCCCCATTCCGGGCGGTTTCTGAGAGCATGTCGGCAAAGCCATGTGCAGCAAAGTGTTCGGCGTTGACGCCGATGACGAACCAGCCTCCGCGACGCACGAGTGGGAGCAGTACCTGAACCACCTCGGGACCTAGGTGTCCGTGAGTAAAGGTGCCAGCACTAAGCATCGCGTCGTATGAATCATTCGGAATATTGAGCGTTTGAGTGAGATCTGCTTCAATGAGGTTGGCGTAGACGGGTGTTGAATCATCTCGAAGTTTGTGGCCCGCCTGGGCAAGCATTTCCGAGGAGATGTCAATGCCGTCGATCCGACAAGTAGGGCGCAGTGAAGCAAGGCGTGTTCCGACGATTCCGGTTCCACAGCCCACATCTACAAATGACTCTCCAATACTTGGCGGTACAACTCGGGCGAAATGCTCCGCAAGGGCACGTGGATATCGGTAGCGGTTAGCCTCGACGAACGACGTGTCGTATGTGCGTGCCCACTTGGCATACAGGCTCCGATTGTCTTCCGGGGTTACCAGCGCATAGGCCTCGTCTAGACCGATGTCTTCATTGGGGCTTTGGCGGTCACTGTTCACCATTATGAGAGACTAGACGGAAGAACGAGCGTCAGTTGGCATAATAATGGTCTGAACGTTGAACAGAATTCTCCCGAATTGTGGACGTCTGCGTTGCCGGGTGCCAATGCAACATCCGACAAGTACAGTCGCGGTCACGCGGTCATATTCGGCGGATATCCATTGACTGGCGCTGCACGCTTGGCGATCGACGCGTCTCGGCATGTCTCATAGGTCCGGGTGCGGGGGTCGATGATGTTACGCGTGCTCGAGTTCTCGCACTTCTCCTAAGTGGAAAACCGGTGGTGTTGGATGCCGATGCCATCGCCGTATTTCAAACCGATCCGAGCATGCTGTTCTCGGCGATTACTGGGCATTGTGTTTTAACTCCGCACGAAGGTGAGTTCGCACGAATTTTCGATTTAGTCGGAGATAAGGTCACCCGCACTCGTACGGCAGCGCAACGAAGTGGGGCGGTGGTTGTCCTGAAAGGCGCAGAGACGGTGATCGCTGCGCCCGACGGTCGAACGATCATCAATACCAATGCACCGCCAACTCTTGCCACCGCTGGCGCAGGAGACGTTCTCGCCGGCATCATCGTGGGGCTACTCGCACAAGGAATGGACACGTTTTTGGCAGCCGCTGCCGCCGTCTGGATACACGGCGCCGCGGCATCACGATTTGGCGTCGGTCTGATCGCCGAAGATCTTCCCGATCTGCTGCCCGGAGTACTTCATAGTTAGCCACGCAACCGCTCGGATTAGCGTGGACGGTAACACCAACAAGGAGACACGATGTCTGAACACCGAAAGATCGTCGTTGGAGTTGACAGTTCACCGTCATCGCTGCAGGCGGTGACGTGGGCGACCAATGAAGCAAAGTTGAGGGACTCGTCGATCGAAATTATTCATGCCTGGTCGATGCCCTTCGTGAGCGAGCCGATGGCAATGATGCCGATGGCGTTTCCGTTAGAAATAATGGTGGAAGACGCAAATAAGATCGTCGCCGCCGCAATTGCAACGGTGACTAGTATCGATCCGAAAATTCAAGTAGTCGGTCGAGTAGAACGAGGTTCCGCGTCAGACCACTTGATCACGGCTGGTAAATCAGCCGATCTAATCGTCGTCGGAAGTCGGGGACACGGAGGGTTCGTAGGATTGCTGCTTGGTTCGGTTGCGCAGCAAGTTGCCAACCATGCACCATGTCCGGTGGTGATTGTTCCGGGCAAGTAAAATCTAGACGGGGTAATCACCGCGCAGAGTGGGTGTTGGCCCGCCTTGTCTATCTCGGCGTGGCGGCGATGAAGGTGTTGATGATCGCGCTGATCTCGGCGTGCTTATCTTCTTGAATGAAGTGGCCGCCACCGACGACAGTGGTGTGGGGCTGGCCCGTCGCGCCGGGCACGTTGCGTATGAATACGCCGTCGCCGCCCTTGGTGACTGGGTCGCTGTCGCCGAACGCGCACAACAGTGGCCGCTCGAACTTAGATAACACGCCCCAGGCGATGGTGTTGTCGCTGTGCGCCGGGTCGGTCGGCGCGGTCGGTACCAGCGAAGGAAATATTCTCGCGCCCTCTTTGAACGATTCATCGACGAACGGCGCGTCGTAGGCGGCGATCACGTCGGCGGACAACTTGGTGGCGCAGCCGCCGTTGACGATGTTGCCGATTGGGAAGTTCTTAGAAGTTTGCGAGTAGTGCTGCCAGGCCATGAACGCGTCTGATGGCTTGCGGTCGCCTGTCGGCAGGCCGGTGTTGCTGAGCACGAGCCGATCGAAACGCTCCGGCGCGGCCGCGACCAACCGAAGGCCGATCAGCCCGCCCCAGTCTTGACCGAAAAAAGTTGCGTGGCGCAAACTCATTTGGTCGAATAACAACTCGCTCATCCACGAAACATGGCGGGCGTATGTGTAGTCGCTCTTTTGCGTTGGCTTGTCTGAGCGACCAAAGCCAACCAGGTCTGGCGCGACGACGCGATGACCGGCGGCAACCAGCAACGGGATCATCTTGCGGTATAAAAAGCACCAAGTTGGCTCGCCGTGCATCAACAGAATCGGGTTGGCATCTCGCGGGCCTTCGTCGAGGTAGTGAACGCGCAACTTGCCACCATCGAGGTCGGAGATCTCTGCGTAGTTGGGCGCAAAGTTGTATTCGGGCAGATTGTCGAATCGTTCGTCAGGGGTGCGCATTACTTGCATGATTGCCTCCGATATCTAGTTGAATATCTTGTTGATGGCTACGCTGAGCGCCGATTTCGTTGCCGCCGCCGAAAGTCCCTGGTCGCGACGCATTAGGTCGAACGATTCGTAGGAGCACAGCACCTCGATCGCGGCCACGGCGCCTACGCGCTCGGCCTTGGGCAATTCTGTTAGTTCGGTTCGAAAGTGGCGTACGGTTTGCTGGCGCAGGTCGAGCCTGCTCTTGTGCAAAAGGTCTTGGATCAAGGGGTTGCGGTGCGCAAGTGCGCGAGACGCGCGCCCGATGTTGCCAATCGCGTTGAATAACCGCAGACGCTGCTCGACGAAGTGCCCAACTTTTTCGTTAAGCGTGCCGTGACCGAACGCCGAAATTTTGGCGAAACCCTTGATGCGCTCGAATTGGCTGTCGAACGCGGCGCGATAGAGGTCGTCAACATCTGTGAAATACCTGAATAGCGAACGCTCAGATAAATCGGCGCGCTTGGCGATCTGGGCGGCGCTGACTTCGATTTCGCCGCTTTCATAAAGCGCAAGCAGCGCATCGACGATGTCTTGGCGGTTGCGATCGCGGCGCAGGTTTCTACCGTCTGTAACCGCTGTAGGTGATTCGAGATTGAGCGACATCGACTAAGCAGTGAGCCCGTCGAGAGTGGCGTGCAGGGTCATCGCGTATGACTCGTTCGGAGCCAGGCCATTGATGCCGGCGACGAATTCGTCGGCGTCAGCATCGGTGGCGACAGAAATAAGTTGTACCGTGTCCCACATGCGGCCATCACTGAGCACCGTGCCCTCGACATCGAGAACCGTCGCATCTGGCATTGCGGCGTAAATGGCGGCGCGGTCTGGAGCCTGGCGAACCACCATGACCACGCGCTTGAGCTCGAGAGTGCTTGGGCGCTTGCGCGTGTCGAGCGAGATGTCGAGCGGGCGCGAGGCCAGCAGGGTGGTGCGTTGCATGCCCGCGGCCTTGTGCGCGTGTTTGTCGCTGAAGTCTTTGCGCGATTGCATTTCGATGAATGAGACGCGAGAGGCGTAACGGACGATGGCGATACGATCCCAATCTTCTGTACCGATGTGGTCTTTGGCAACATCGGCGACGAACACGATGCTGGCGCCAATTTTGTTCAAGATCGAAGCGGGGTTGTATCTGTCATCGGCCTCGCGACCGCTCACCGTCGGCTGAGTGTCGTCCTCGTACTTGGCGACCTCGTGGTACTTCATCAGGTTGACCATGTAGATCGGACCGTCATCAGCTAACGGCCACGTCGCCAGCCTGGTCGCGTAGTCGAGGTTGATGCGACCGTACTTGTGCTGGATGCGGAGCGGGTCTGTAGGGTCTTGTCCGGCCTTGTTGTGCTCGGCCCGATTCCGCTCAACATTCTCACTCATGTTGTGACAGACCCTATGACACAACATATAGTGTGTCAAGTTGACGCCGATCTAGCGGGGGGTTTGTGAGAACGTACGAGAAGGATTTCACGGGGACTATCAACAAGACGTACGGCGAGTCGACCCCGGCTTGGCCAGAGTTGCCATTCGGGCTGAACGGCCCGAACGTGATCACCATCGTGTTCGACGACATGGGGTTTGCGCACCCGAATTGCTTTGGCAGCGAGATCGACACCCCGAACATCGATCGTCTTGCGGCCGACGGGTTGCGTTACACGGGGTTTCACACCACGGCCTTGTGCTCGCCGTCGCGCGCGTCGTTACTGACGGGTCGCAACCATCACTCTGTCGGCATGCGCGGAGTATCTAACTGGAACACGGGCTTTCCGAACATGCGTGGCGGCATCACGCCTGCCGCGGCGACGATCGCCGAAGTTTTGCGCACGCAGGGCTACGCAACATTGTGCGCCGGCAAGTGGCACCTCGCGCCGATGGAAGAGTGCAGTGCCGCTGGGCCGCACACCAACTGGCCGCTACAAAAGGGTTTCGATCGCTTCTACGGTTTTCTCAACGGCGAGACAGATCAGTTCTATCCCGAACTTACGCGCGACAACCAACACATCTTGCCGCCGCGCACACCTGAAGAGGGTTACCACCTCACAGAAGATCTGATTGATCAATCCACGACGTGGATTCGCGATTTAGTTTCGGTGCGCCCCGACCGCCCGTTCTATTTATATTTGGCGTTCGGCGCGCAACATGCTCCGCACCACGCCCCAGACAGTTACTTGGCAAAGTGGCGCGGCAAGTTTGACGAAGGTTGGGACGTGCATCGCGACAGGGTCTTCGCGCGGCAGAAGAAGATGGGCATTATCCCGCCCGGCACGACTCTTGCGGCGCGCAACCCAGGTGTCAAGCCGTGGGATGAGTTGACCGTTAATGAAAAACTATTCGCGTGTCGACTACAAGAGGCATTCGCTGCGATGCTCGATCACACCGACGACCAGATCGGCCGCCTCATGGCGTTTCTCGAGGAGCGCAAAATCGCCGACAACACCATGATCGTGTTGCTTTCAGATAATGGCGCGAGCCGCGAGGGTGGCCCGCAGGGCGTGCTCGACGAGTTCAGTTTCTTCAATGGCGAATGGGAGAACGTCGACGAGATCGTCGCCACGCGTCTCGACGACATCGGCACCAAAAACGCACACTCCAATTACCCGTGGGGCTGGTCGCAGGTCGGTAACACGCCGAGTCGGTGGTATAAATCGCAAACTTACGGCGGCGGCATTCGCGACTCGCTCGTGATCAAGTGGCCAAAGGGCATCGCCGATCCGGGCGCGATTCGCCCGCAGTTCTGCCATATCTCCGATATCGCCCCGACAATCTACGAGGCCCTCGGGGTGACGATGCCAAAAGTTGTCAACGGCCACGAGCAGATGCCGATGCACGGCGAGAGTCTTGCCGCAAGTTTTGCTGGCCCGACAGGCAAAGTGACGCGAGGCCCGCAGTATTTCGAGATGATGGGGCACCGCGCGATTTGGTCCGACGGCTGGAAGGCGGTGACGTTTCACGATCAGGGCGTCGCCTACGAAGATGACACCTGGGGCTTGTACAAAATCGACGAAGACTTCTCTGAGATGCATGATCTCTCGTCGAAAGAACCTGAGCGCTTGAAGAAGATGGTGGCGTTGTGGTGGGAGCAGGCCGAGATGTACGGCGTTCTTCCGCTTGATGACCGAGGCATCGAGATCTTCGGCGGCAAGGCCCGCCCAGGCTCGCCGCACTACGGCACCACTTATACCTATTATCCACCGATCGCGCACATACCCTCCGATGCCTGCCCAATGCTTAGCGGCAGGGCGTGGACAATTACCGCCGACGTGACTGTCGGCGAAAACACCGAGGGTGTTATCTACGCCCGCGGTGGTCACAACATTGGGCACAGCATGTTCATCAAAGACTCGGTGCTGCACTTTTATTACAACGCGCTCGGCAAACATCAGCGCGCCAGCGCACCCGTTGCGCTCAAGCCGGGCAATCACCAGATTGGCGCGCGTTTCGACCGCGACGGCAATTCTGGGACGGTCACGCTCGTGGTTGACGGCGCCGACATCGGCAGCGCGCACATCCCAAAAATTATGCGCATGCTCGGGTCTATGGGAATGGACTTGGGGAACGACAGGCTGTCGCCAGTGGCGCCCGACTACGTTGCGCCATTCCCGTTCACTGGAGCCCTCAATAAGGTCGTCTTCGAATTGCGCAGTAGGCCGACGAAAACCGACGAAGAGTTGCAGATGCGCGCCGAAGCCGCGAGAGAATAGAGTCAGATTGACCGGACCCCATCGCAACTCCTCACTATCGAGGTGTTGCGACGACCTCCGGAATGCAAGTCCCATTTTTCGCGGGATACAAGCGGATGGGTAATTTCAATGCGAGCGCAGCTAGCTGGTATGAGAATCTACCGGTCACAGCCAGTAACGGATTCCCCTAACTACAGGTCATAGCCTGTAGAAATGCCTCGCCTTCGCCAGGTCCTGAACTGCGAATGACGACGTCGAGTAGGAGAACGAAGGTGAACCGCCCCGAGCGGCTTCACTTAGAATGAACTGGATATGACTGACATAGTTCTCGATTCGTTGCAGCGCCGACACCGCGCGTTGCGTTCGTTGTACGACCAGGCGCTCGACACGATGACGATCGAGCATGTCAATCACTTCGAACGCGAGGGCGTGTTGCCGATCGCCTTCAGCCTCTTTCACATCGTCAACATGATGGATTCGTCGTTCATGTTGATCACTGGCCAGATGCCGATCTGGAACGACGAATGGAATTCGCGAGTCAAGCCGAGCATCGCCGACCACGGCAAACACAAGACGGTTGACGAGATGGTTGGCCAGCGCATCGGCGACTACGAGGCGTTCAAAGAATATTTGGCGCTGGTGTTTGACCGCACCCAGACGTGGCTTGAGCAGCTAGACCCGACCGAACTGGCGCGCGTCGTGATCGCTCGTCCGTTTCCGCCACAGATTGCCAGCACTTTCAGCGCGCGGGTCGCGGGAGAAGTCGGTATCACCGTTCTCGATGCCGTCGAATGCTGGATCTATCAGCACGGGTTGCGCCACATGGGCGAGATCGAGTTGGCGCGCGGCCTCGTTGGCCTGGGCGGTATGACTTCGTAGTTACTTGCGTGGGCCGCGAATTAATTTGCCCGGCAGATCGCCAGTAAATTTGTCGTTGTCGACGGTCTGCGTTCCGCCGACGAAAGTTGCCTTGTATCCTCGCGCGGTCTGCACAAGTCGGCGACCGTTTGCGGGTAGGTCATAGGCCATATGAGGCATGTCAAACCCGAGTGCGTTAAAGTCGATCAAATTGATGTCGGCCTTCATTCCCGGGGCGATAATGCCGCGATCTAGCAACCCGTGTAATTCGGCGGTGTGCCGAGTCTGTCGATAAACCAGATGTTCTAAGCCGAGTTTGGGCCCCCGCGAACGGTCGCGTGCCCAGTGGGTGAGCATGAACGTCGGCATGCCGCCATCGCAGATCGCGCCGCAATGAGCCCCTGCATCGCTCAACCCGTTGCGAGTTTGGGGATGCTGCATCAACTCGTACGTCATTGACAAGTCGCCGTACATGTAGTTGAAAAACGGCGAGTAGATCATGCCCTTGCCGTTATTACTGAGCAGGTGGTCGACGATAAGGCGCATCGGTGCGACGCCCGACGAGTTCGCGATCGCGCCGATTGATGTGCTCGGATGTGGCTCGTAGTCGATATTTGCGTCGCCGACAAAATACATTCGGTTCAGTGACTTCGTGACCAGCGCCGCGTAGAAGTTATCGGTGGGCGTTTCGCTCACGAAACGCTCGTTGCGGCCTGGCTCATTAAGCGCGGCGACTCGCGCGGCGAAGGGTAAGTTGGCGACTTCTTGGTATGCGGGGTGGGCGAGCAGCGGGTGCACGCTGCCCTCGAGACACATGATGATCCCTATCGAACGGCCCGCGATTTGGGCGACGATTTTTTCGCCACTCTTGTGTGCGGCGTCGAGCAAGGCAAAAGTTTTGCGCCACACCTCGCCGCCGTCGTCCAACTGATTTAGGTTGACGCTAACCGTGGCGCCACTTCGTCTGGCCAGCTCTTGCATCCACGGCCACTCCTCGACGGGTACCTGCGAGTGCTCGGGCGAGAATTGAAAGATTCCGTGACCGACGCGCTTCATGGCGTCGGCGATGCCGTACAGCTCGTCGGGCGTCGCAGATGTACCAGGCACTAGTTCGCCCTGCTTACTGCGGTGTAGCGACGTGCGGGATGTCGAGAAACCAAGCGCGCCGGCGCGCAATGCCTCTTCGGTGAGCGCGCTCATGGTCGCAATATCTTGCGGCGTCGCTTTTTCGTTGGCGGCACCACGATCGCCCATCACGAAGGCGCGCAGCGCACCGTGAGCAATTTGGGTGCCGAAATCGATGACGTGCGGGAGGCTCTCAAGAGTGTTGAGGTATTCGGGGAATGACTCCCAGCCCCACTGCAATCCCTCGACCATCGCTGATCCCGGGATGTCTTCGACGCCTTCCATCAGATCGATCAGCCACTCGTGGCGATCGGGCATCGCGGGGGCGAAACCGACACCGCAGTTTCCCATCACGACAGTGGTGACGCCGTGCCAACTGCTCGGAGTCATCCACGGATCCCATGTTGCTTGCGCGTCGTAATGAGTGTGCACATCGACCCAGCCTGGTGTTAGCAACAGACCGTCGGCATCGATTACGCGATGGGCGTGTGCGGTGTTGATCAAGCCCGGTGCTGCGACTTCGGTGATCTTGCCGTCGACAAAGGAAACATCGGATTGCCTTGCGGGTAGACCGCTACCATCGACGAGCGTGGCCCCAGTGATTACCGTCTTGTTATCTGTTCTAGGCCCCATCAGGGAAAGTCTAATTACCTACTAGACACAGCGATTACGCAGAGAGCCGACGCCCTCAAGGGTGGTGACGATCTCGTCGCCGCGCTTGAGGTACACGGGCGGCTTGCGGCCATGACCGACGCCGGCAGGGGTGCCCGTAAAAATAATGTCACCCGAAAATAATTCGCAGATATTCGATAGGTACGAGACGATCTGCGCGGCGTCAAAGATCATGTCGTCGGTGGATGTCTGCTGGCGAACTTCGCCGTTCACCGTGCATGTCATACGTAGTGCGTCGCGCGATTTGTTCTCGCTCATGTCGCAAACCCACGG
>Ga0335396_10000422_pt1 | contig 58110 bp, 39 predicted proteins | sample FRY02_FD_205743 | JGI IMG/M metagenome (GOLD analysis project Ga0335396, IMG submission 205743) | Freshwater microbial communities from Lake Fryxell liftoff mats and glacier meltwater in Antarctica - FRY-02 (spades assembly) (version 2) | ecosystem: Environmental > Aquatic > Freshwater > Ice >...
TTGCGGCAGCGTAAGGATATTCGGTAGTGGAAGAAACCCAGACGCGCCCCCGGGTATCGTAGGCGATGTTGATCGGTTTGTTGATCTGTGGCTCGGAGGCGAAGAGCTGGATCTCGAACCCCTCTGGGACATGGAGCGCGGAGAGTTCTTCCTCGGGAGAACGTGGTTCCGAGCTTCGGACCAAGGATTCATCGCCTGAGGAAATGAGGCAGGTCGCGAGTGAGAGGATGATTGGGATCTTCATAAAGCGGGTAAGTGTTTTCGGGACGGGACAGTTTGCCCCGCCGGAATGATAAAGCCATCATAGAAGCTGGCTAGGATAATGCCTTGAGGGCCTGAATCCGGATGAGGACAGGAGGGTGCGAGTGATCGAGAAAGACCTCCAGGGGGTGCGGCGTCAGGTTGGAGAGATTGTTTGCCGAGAGTTTTTTTAGGGCGGAAATGAGGTGGTCCGGAGAATCCTGGGCGCGGGCGGCATATTCGTCGGCCTCGAATTCGTGCTTCCTTGAAAGCATGTTCATGAAGACCGCAAGGATCCGGGAAACGGGCTTGAAGACGATCATGAAGAGGACGAGGCCGGCCGCGATCGATTGTGATTTGATGCCGAAGGCGGTGTAGAGTTGCCCCCCAAAGGCGCTTTCGGGGTTGGTGGCCATGCCGAGGAGGAAGAAGATGACGGCGGTTTGAACGATGGAGATGACCATGCGCTGGACGATGTGCTTCTTTTTGAAGTGACCAATTTCGTGGGCGAGGACGCCGACCAGTTCATCGGTGGTTTGGCTTTCGATGAGGGTATCGAAGAGGGCGATCTTCTTGCGCTTTCCGAAGCCGGTGAAGAAGGCGTTGGATTTGGAGGATCGTTTGGAGCCATCCATGACTGAGATTTCGGTGAGGGGGAATTCACATTTCTTGGCCATCTTCTGGATCGCTTTGTTGAGTTCCCCGTCTGCGAGCGGAGTGAATTTATTGAAGAGAGGAAGGATCAGGGAAGGGGCGAGGTAAGTGAGGCCAAGGGAGATCACGGTGAAGCTGAGCCAGGCCCAGATCCACGCTTGGTCGAAGGATTGGAAGATCCAGAGAATGAGCGCAAGGATGGGCGCGCCGATGATGACGGTCATCAGGTGCGACTTGAGCTGGTCGCCGAGGTAGGTGCCCTTGGTGGTTTTGTTGAAGCCGAATTTCTCTTCCAAGACGAAGGTATGGTAGACATCGAAGGGAAGGGAAGCGGCCCAGGAGAGGAGGTAGATGAGTCCGATGAAGCTCAGGCCTGAGGCGATTTGGCCCATGCCCCATGAAGTCACGAGGGAATCGATCCACCCAAAGCCTCCGAGGGTCCAGAAGACGATCAAAAGGGTGAGCGAGGTGATGGACGAGAGAATGCCAAAGCGGGCCTGAGCCTTTTCATATTCCTGTGACTTGCGGTATTTCTCGTCATCCCAAACGCCCCGAAATTCCTCCGGAAGATTGGGTTGCAGGTTCTTGAGGGTAAGCAGGGTCGCGATGAAATCGAGTTTCCAAAGAAGAGAGAGCGCTACTAACAGAACGATCGCGAGCAGGTTGAACTCAGGCATGGGGTGACGTTCACGGTCAGATCGAAGTCCGGCAAGGCGAATCTTTTCACAGGGGGAAACGAAAAATCAATAGTTCCGTTCTTGAAATAGTTAACAAAACCGTGATAATCGTGTTCGTGTTTCGAGCCGCCCGTCAGATGAAGTTCAGTTTCCTTGAAACTGCGGCTCTGGAGGCTGTCCCGACCTTGTCGGCTTCTGAATTGCGGGGTTTTGATTTCGAGCGCTCTGCGGGGTGCGCCGCGCTTTTGGAACGTCTGGGGTTGCCTGATTTGGGGGCCCGGGTGAGCGTTCGTTGGAATGGTCGGATGAGGTCTTGTGCCGGTCGTGCGACCTGGCCGGTGGCGCTCATCGAGTTGAACCCAAGGCTCGTTGAAATTTCCTGGGAAGAAGTGCGCGTGACGATGTTGCACGAGCTGGCCCATCTTGTGGCTTATGAACGAAATGGGAATCGGCGGATTCAGGCTCATGGGATGCAATGGCAACGGGCGTGCGCTGATCTTGGGATTCCCGGCGAGAGGGCGACTCACGAGCTTTCGCTTCCGTCCCGGACCCTGAAACGGCGATGGCGTTATGATTGTCCAGCGTGTGAGACGAGTTTCGAGCGGGTTCGGAAATTTAAGAGCCGGGTGGCCTGTTACGATTGCTGCCGCAAGGTGAACTTTGGCGATTACCATGAGGATTTTCGTCTTCGTGAAGTGAAGCTCGCGGAGGGGTAAGAAAGAACCCCCGCCGACGTCGCTGGGTTGCCCGTTCAGGAGAGTGGTTAGTGCGGGTGAGGAGGAGGGGAAAGGGCTGCCACTTTCGCGGTGGGAATCATTCTTGGAGTCTGGGGTGGAGGGAATTCATGGCGCTGTGGTTTAGCTGGCAGAGGATCGCTTGAAAGCAGGGAAGGGCGCCGTGAGTTATCCGACCAATTTCTTGACGGTCGTGTTCGCTCTGCTAGTTTGCCGCTCACGGAGAGATGGCTGAGCCCGGTCTAAGGCACTCGATTCGAAATCGAGCGTAGCGAAAGCTACCGTGGGTTCGAATCCCACTCTCTCCGCCATTTTTCCATTAATGGACCCGCCTCGGTCGTGCTTGGGTGATCCATTCTCTTTGGCCAGTTTGAGCCAGAGGGCAACCGAGCTGGCTTGTTTAAGAAGGAAGTTTGAAACGTGCGCTTCGGACAGGGAGATTGTGGACCCAAAAGCATGGTGGGATCCTGTCGCTCGTTTGGGTGGGAGGTTCGGGTGATGATGGGGGCTGATCATTGAGCGTGTTGATTCGTGATTCGCGGAAGGGCGCGTCCCTTTCTTTACAGATCCCGCGCCAAGGATTACCCTCCCTAGTCAAGATCTATGAAAACTGTATTGCGTGCGCTTTGCTCTCTGGTGTTCCCCATATTGGTTTCTGAAGCTGCCATTACCGTCAACGGAATCAGTGATGAGACGGTTGTTGCTGATCAGGCCACGTTTGATATTCCGAGCGAGCAGGGGTTTACGATGGTGGCGAGACTCAATGATGAGGCGATCGCCTTGGATACAGGAATCGTGGTGACAACGCCCGGCTACTACGAACTTGCCGTTAGCAAGACGGATCATGGCGACTTAAGTGAGGAATCGGTGTTGGTTCAATTTATTGTGCGGGACACCAGCCGGGGAAACTCGGAGTGGGGGCTTGTCAACTGGACTCCGTATCCCACCTTGGATTCGGCACCGCAGTCATTCATCGGGGGAGAGCTTGAAGTGATTAGTCCCTCGGCTTTGCCTCTCGGGTTTCCGATCCCAATGATCTGTCGTCTCAAGGATTCCAGTTCGGGAGAGTCGCTTCGCTTGAATGGGACGGTTGTGGTTCCGGAAGCTTCTGGTGCCAAGGTTCGAGTTTTACGTGGTTTTGGGAGTGGCTTTCTTCCGGCCCCGATGGCCGAGGGGCTCGCGAACTTTAAGGCCACTCTTCATGGCTTGAGCGCGCCTCAGACGATGTCTGTTGAGGCGTTTACGACTTGGACGATCGTCTCTTCGGATCTCACGACTTCGACTGATTGGGGGGAGAATGCCCGCATTCAGATCCTCGCTGATTTGACGGTGGGTGATGGCGTGACACTGACGATAGGGAAGGGCAGTGTTGTCCAACTCGGTGCCGGAGTGGACATTGAGCTGGATGGCAAACTGGTGATCGACGGAACGAGTGATGACCCTGTTTTCTTCACGAATGCTCCGGGTGGAAATCCCTGGGGAGGCTTTTTCCTGCGCGGGGCTAATTCCGAAGTCGAGGCCACTGGGGCCATTTTCACGGGATCGGGTGCGAATGCCAGTTGGTTTAATGGCTCGGGATTTTCAGCTCATCGCAAGGAACAGGCAACCTTCCTCTTTGATACTGGCACGGTAGGTTCGTTCACAGATTGCTTCTTCATCGATCTGCCGGGGCAGGCCCTGCATGGAAGGAATGCCACGATTGAGTTGAGTGATTGTCTGGTGCAACGGCTTCCGACAGTGGGGCAGTTCAACGGGGGATCGGTGACGGTCACGCGGAGTGCCCTCATCGAATTTCCCTACAATGACAATGTCTTTAACGATAATGACAACGACGGGATTTATTTCACGGCGGGCTCCCATCGACTTATCGATACCTTGATTGGTTGGGTCAAGGATGACGGCGTCGATGCCGGTTCTGGAAGTTCGGGCGACGTCACCGTGACCGGATGTTGGTTTGAAGCCTGTTATCATGAAGGAATGGCTTGGTCGGGCGGAGGACGCACGATTGTGGTATCCGATACCGTGGCGATGAACTGCGGGCAGGGGATCGAGGCGGGTTGGAGCAGTTCGGCCAATAACAACAGTCCGATTGTGAACGTGACGGACTCATTGTGCATTGGAAACCATATCGGTCTTCGCTTTGGAGATAATTACAACTGGGATTACGACGGGCAGCTCAATGTTTCCAACTCTCTCTCGTTGCACAACGATCGCAATGTCTGGGGATTCGAATGGGATTCATGGAATTACCGTTTGGACCGCATGGATATCCAGAACAATAAGCTGAGTGAGGCCGACAGCCGTCATCCCTTGAATACGGTTTTTGATAGTCTGGCTGATGCGGCCCTCCTTGTTCCGTTTTCTCCGGCGCCGGGGGTGGCAGTGGGCTGCGGATTCGGAGAGTGGGTGTCCCAGAAATCGATGGCGGATTATGGTGAGGAGATCACGCTTGCGTTGAGTGAATTCAGCACGGTGCCTGTTTCGATCGAATACGAAGTTGCGACGGATTCCGGCGTGATCACGACCGGAGTGGTTGACTTCCTGGCTGGTGAAATTCGCAAGAGGATGACGGTGCCATCTCTTGACCGGTTGCCGGATTCCTATGTGCGGGTGACTTTGTTGGGATCGAGTGGAGGGGCGATCACGACTCCCCGGAGTCTTTTTTATGTGAGGGCCCCTGCGGTGGTCGGGAGTCCCGAGGTTTTGGTTCCGGTGGGATCGCCTTGGCGCTATCTTGATGATGGCAGTGATCAGGGCACGGCGTGGCAGGCTCTGGGTTTTGATGATTCCACGTGGCAAGTTGGGAATGCCCAGCTTGGCTACGGGGATGGTGATGAAGTGACGGAAATCAACGGGACGAATGCCCGTGATGCGACCATCGCCACGACCTACTTCAGGCACACCTTCACGGTGCCCAATCCAGGCACCTTCGACACCCTCGATATTCAGGTTCTGCGGGACGATGGCGCGATCGTGTATTTGAATGGTGAAGAGGAGTTCCGCAGTAATATTGACCCGGGCCCTATCGGCTATGAGACCTTCACGGTTAAGGTGAGCCAGAATGGTGACGAAGATCTCTTTTTCGAGAAAGCGATTTCGGCCTCGAAGCTTCGACAGGGGGTGAATGTCATTGCGGTCGAGATCCATCAGGCGAGTGTCACGTCCTCTGATGTGAGCTTCGACTTTGAGCTCATTGCGCAACCCGCGGTGCCACTGATCTTTCGCCTTGTCGAAGGGGGTGGAGAATTGAACCTTCTCTGGCAAGGCGAAGAGGGGCTCATCCTACAAACGTCCCGGCTTCTCGATGGGGATTGGGTCAATCGGCCTGCCGCGGTGAGTCCGCTGGTCGTGACGCCTGACCCAAGTGCTTCGAGCCTCTTCTTCCGTCTCGTAAAGTAGTTCTAAAACTCGAGGATCAGGCCGCTGAGTCCAACGGCCGTCCCGAACGAAAGGAGTGGGTTGAGAGCGATCAAACCAACCCTTGATTAGTGGCCTTCGAGTCTGCGTGGAAGTGCGCAGGTGAAGACCACGGCAATGAAGAGACATCCCGTACTGGTCCAGAGGCAGGCCGCGAGGCCGGCCCATTGGTAGACGAGGCCGGAGAGGAGGGTGCCAAAGAGCCGCCCGCCGGCGTTGGCCATGTAATAGAAGCCCACGTTGAGAGCAGCTTTGTCGGAGTCGGAGTAGGCCAGGATGAGATAGGAATGGAGGGCTGAATTCATCGCGAAGACGAAGCCAAAGACGATGAGCCCGCCAAGGATCGTGGGGACGAGGTGGAACTCATTCTGAACCCCGAGGGCGAGAAGGGCGCTCACAACGGTGAGAATGATCCCCCAGACGAGCGTGGACTGTGCGGCATGGGGGATGCTGCCTTTGTTCTTTCGAATGATCCGGGGTGCCGAGGCTTGCACAATGCCATAGCCGATCACCCAGATCGCCATGAAAGAGCCGACAGAAACGTGGGTCCAACCAAGCACGCTGCTGAGGAAGACGGGGAGGCCGACGACGAACCAGACATCGCGCGAGGCGAAGAGGAAGAGGCGGGCAATGGAGAGGATGTTAATCTCACGAGTTTTGGAGAAGAGTTCCTTAAAGTTCGATTTCTCCTTGGAGCGCCCGAGATCTCCCGGCAATCCAAAGATGGAAAGAAGGAGGACGAGGGAAAGGGCGAGGGCCATGACCCAGAGGCTCCATTGGAATCCCAGGGCTGCGAGAAGAACGCCCCCGAGGAGGAAGCCGACCCCTTTGAGAGCATTCTTGGAGCCGGTGAGGATGGCAACCCAGCGGAAGAGGTTCGATTGGGCTTCCGGGGTGTCCTTGGGAACGAGGACGCGGACGGCGCTCTTCGAACTCATCTTGGTGAGATCCTTGGCGATTCCAGAGAGGGCCTGGGTGGCCATGATGGAGCTCACGGCAAGCCAGAGTTCCCAGTCGAGATTTACGAGGGACAGGAGAATTAAAGAGGCGATCTGAAGTGAGAGCCCGGAGGTCAGGGTGATCTTCAGCCCCTTCGACGAGGCCAGCCAGCCTCCGAAGAGGTTGGTGATGATCCCACAGAATTCGTAGAGGAGGAAAAGGAAGGCCAGCTGGATGGCCGTTAAGCCCCGGTCATGGAAGTGCAGGAGCACGAGCATGCGGAGGGCCCCGTCGGTGAGGGTGAAAACCCAGTAGGCGGCGGTGACGAGAGCGTAGGCGCGGGTGTTCATGGAAGGAGAAATGAACGAATGAAGAATGGCAGAATGGCTGATCTACCCCAAATTCAGGTTTTTGGCGATGCTTCCTTTTTCGGGCCGCAATCGTTGGAAGCGGGATACATCTCCCTTCCCAAGATCGTCGAGGCCGGAATTGAACTCGACCTTCATTTCACGCCCCGAGGATTTTTTTTTGGGATGCGGGTATATTGAGGTGAAACCTCCTCAATCCCCATAATTGTAATGGTCTCACGACGGGGTGGTGTGAGTTGGCGCAGATTTGGGTGCTCGAGCCCATTTTAAGATTGCGAACATCAGACCGAGTGATACCACGGACGGCGAAACTCACCGCTGCAAAAACTCACTGACACCCTGACATGGAAGCGCCCTCATCGACCCTCAAGCAAAATTCCCGCCCTCTCCGCCACAAGCGAAGAGATCCAGAATCGGAGTTCGTCGCGCCTCATCTCAAGACCTCGCAAGCCGAATACACCGATATCTGCACCTACGAATCCCTGTTACGAACTTCCCGCCAAGTCCCTCAGGGTACCCCTACCTTTCCCAAACCCACCATAGACATAGAGAGTGCCCATCCCCGCAAGTATCACGACTTGTTAGACCCTCGTAGCCATACGTCACCAGCGCTATCACTACCTCCACCGCAGGTAAGCTCTCGTCCTCCAAGGCGAAATGCCCCCGCCCCCTACCCCTATGTCGCGCCACCCGTCAGAGATTGGCCAAGCAGAGATCCGATTGGGGAACGTGGCGGGGTGAATCTGTATGGTTTCGTGGGGAATGAGCCAATTGGGAGAGTTGATCGGCTCGGCTTGTTGAGCACTGGAAAGTTTATCGATTGGTATTTCGATGCAGGCGGAGCAACCTACGACATTGTCGCTAAAGGCGAATTATCAGCCTTGAAAGGAGTTCTGTCGGGGTTCCTGGCGGATTACGAGCAAGAAGCATGGGACGCCATCAAGAGGGATGCTCAGCTCGAGTGCGGGAAGCACGCTTCTACTATTGGAAGTAACGCGTCTTGGTATGACGGTAAAGGGCACACCTTCAAGTATTCCAACCGAGGGAATAAAAGAAATCCAGATGTTACCGGACGTAATTTTTGGCTTGGCGATACGACTGTGTTTTGGGGGCTTGAAGGCGAGATTACAGTCAATTGCTGTTTGGAAACATACAGCTACAAAGAGAAGATTAAGTTCTCCCTTCGAGATCGAGGGGCGGATCCGCTGGATATTGGGATCGAGATTTGGGGAGGAGATCCGTATTCGATAACCGCTGACTGGGAAGAAAATTTTCTAGCATCAGGAGTGTTCCCGTAAGCTAATGAATCGTCTATATTTTTGGCTCTTTGTGCTGGCTGTGCTTCTTCAAGGATGCCGTAAAGGTCCAACAAATGTGCGCTTGATAGGTGACTTCTCGCTGTCCAGCTATGAGTTGATTCCAGACAATCAATACTTCATTGAGCAAAGTGGAAAAGTGGTTATACCTCCGTTGGTTCAGTCTGTAGCGACTCAGGGAAACAGGATTTATGGTTATCTCGATTGGAATGGAGACTCTGCGTTTGAGTCCATGCCAAGTGGCTACTTTTTGATTGATGCGGCATCCAACGAAGTTCGAAGTGGATTGATGTGGAATGAACTCGTATCTATTGTTCCGGCAGCCAAGAAGGCCCAGCTAAAAGCTTCTTCAGCATTTCATTGAACCCGTCGTCTGTAAATGGGTCAGGAGCATTTCACGTTGTCAGACAATGTGCGCAAGCTGTTGAAGCTGCAATGAAAGCCTTCCGCCAAGATCTGCTCTGGTGTTCGTCGTCGCCCCACTTCAAAGCGTTTCGGTGAGCGGGACCTATGGTGCCTGACACCAAAGTGATCCGAATCCATCCCGCTAGAAAAGACGCCGAAAATCCCGACTCGTAAAATGACGATAACCAGTTGCCTTGAAGGCATGACAACTGTTGACGACGTGATCCAAAGCGCACTTGCCCTGCCGCTCACCGATCGATCCTACGTGACCACCAAGCTCATTGAGAGCCTTGAGCCGGAAGACCGGCTCACCGCCGGGGAGATCACCGAATACGATGCCCGGGTTGCCCGTCATGAAGCGGGAGAAACCAAAGCCTCGACCTCCGAAGAGCTGGACGCCAAAACCGGGCAGGTTTTGCAACGATGGCCATCCTTAGCATCTTCGAGGCCGAATTCGAAATCCTCGAAGCGGTCACCTTTTACAAAGAGCGGGCCGGAGACATCGCTGCGACCTGTTTGGTGAGGTCGATCATTCTGTTCGAGTAGCCCCACTCGTTGTCGTACCAGACGAGGAGTTTGAGTTGGGTGCCGTTGACCATCATGGTGGAGGGGGCGTCGACGATGCCTGAGCGGGGATCGTTGAGATAGTCGGCGGAGACGAGAGGGCGTTCTTCGTAGCCGAGGATTCCTTTCAGTGATCCTTCGGAGGCTGCTTTGAGGGCGGCGTTCACTGCTTCGACCGTGGTTGTGGTATTGAGCTCGAAGACGCAGTCGGTGAGAGAGGAGTTGAGGATGGGGACGCGGACGGCGACGCCATTTAGAAGACCTTTGAGCTCGGGGTAGATCATCGTGATGGCCGTGGCCGATCCGGTGGTGGTGGGGATGAGGGAATTGAAGGCGGAGCGGGCGCGCCGGAGATCGGGGTGGGGAGCATCCACGATGGTTTGGGTGTTGGTGAGATCGTGCAGGGTGGTGATCATGCCGTGTTTGATGCCGAAGGTTTCGTGGATCACTTTGACGACCGGGGCAATGCAGTTCGTGGTGCAGGAGGCGGCGGTGAGGAGGTGGTGGACGGCGGGGTCGTAGAGGTGGTCGTTGCAGCCGATGACGACGTTAAGGGCGCCATCTTTGACGGGGGCCGCGACGATGACTTTTTTGACGCCTTGGTCGAAGTAAGCTTGGAGAAGTGCGGGCGTGCGGAACTTGCCGGAGCACTCGAGGACGATGTCGCATCCGGACCAATCGGTGGCGGCGATGGTGTCATTTTCGGAATGAGTGATGCGGTGGCCATCGATCGTCAGGGAGTTGGCCTCGCTGGTAATTTTGTGATCCCAGTGGCCGTGGACGGTATCGAATTCGAGGAGGTGGGCCGAGGTGGCCGCGGGGCCGTGGGCTTCGTTGATGTGCACGAATTCGAGTTCGGGCGAAGTGAAGGCGGCGCGGAGGGTGAGTCGACCGATGCGGCCGAAGCCGTTGATTCCGATTTTGGTGGTCATCATTTGAGGCGGTTGAAGACTTGGATGGGCTTGGTGAGGCCCTTGCGTGGCAGATCAGGGAGAGAGAAATCAGGCTTGGGAAGACAGAGATCTTTGGCGAGACAGTCGGTCGCCTTGTTCGTGAGTTTGAAGACCAGGGTGCCACTCTCGACCTCGAAGGACTCGATGGGCAATTGAGTGAGGATGGGAGCCTCGTGTTCGAATTCGACGGGGACGTTGAGGTCGGTGAAAAGATCGGAGGCGAGGGTGACGATCTTGGCGAGTTTGCCAGCTTGAATGCGATGGTTGTAATCCTGAGCGACCCAGATTTGGAGGAGGCAGGTCTCGAGGCGATGTTTTTTTCCGCCGCAATCGAGAAATGAGCGGGTCAGGTGTCCAACTTCGGTGATGTGGAAATGGGCAGGTGCGGTGGTTCCATCTGGCAGGGCGAGGGTGATGCCCTTGTTTGGGTGGGCTTGAAGGAGTTCAAGAAATTTGGGGAGATTCATCGGTGTTAGCAGCAGGAGTTTGGATTGGAGGCAAGGGTGTCGACACAGCGGAGGAAGTCATCGAGGCAGGAGCACGAGAGGCTGTAGAAAATGTGGAGCCCCTTTTTCTTTGAAGTGAGCCATCCGGCTTGTCGCATGATTGCGAGATGTTTTGAAATGGTGGAGAGGTCGCTGCCAACCTTGGCTTGAAGGTCGGAGACGCAAGCAGGACCGTGGGCGAGGATCTCTGCGATCTGAAGGCGGGTCGGGTGGGCGAGGGCCTTGATTACTAAAACCCGGTCGTTAAGGAGCGCGTTCATTACTTGGCGAAAATGCCAAGTAGTGGGCAGATGTCAAGATGTTGAATTGCGGTGGTGGCGGGAGGGCAAAGAAAAACCCCACGTTGCCGAGGCAAGCGGGGTTTGGATTCGAGAAAGGATTTCCTAGTTCTTTTGTCCGGTTGCGGGAAGGAAGCGGTAGTAGGATTCAAGCATGAGAGTCGCAAGACAAGTGCGGTAGTGAACGGCGAAGGCACCGTTGCCTTGGAAGCTTGCACCGACGGCGTTGATTTGGCCCCCGGCGTTGAGTTCCTTGTAGGAACCATCCGCGTTTTGGTTATTGAGAACTTGGTCGCGGAAGAGCGTATTATACTTTTTCCAAGCTTCGCCGCCGTGGTTGATCATGGCTTGGACGGCGTAGTAGTGGCCGTAGAGGTCGCTGTCTGCGGAGTTCCAGTCGAACTTCATTTCGTCGTCGATGAACTTGCAGGCATTGCGAGCGACCTTCGTTGAGGAGGACTTCCAGATCTGGGTGGAAAGGGCACCGACAGCAGCGAGGGTGGTGCCGTCACCGTGGAGAGTCGGTGCAGAGTATCCGATGGCACCGCTGGAGAGCTGCATGCGCTCGATATACTCAAGGCCGAGCTTGGCACATTTATCGACGTTCTTGAATGGAAGGTCGGTGAATTTGCAGGCTTTGAGCGCTTGAAGGTGCCAGCCCACGATGGAGACGTCACCACCCCGGCCGCTGTCCTCGCTGTAGCCGTAGTCCCAGCCACCTTTAATGTGTTGGCTGTTGATCATGAACTGTCCGGAAGCGAGGACCGCTTCTTCGAGTTGGTTGATGTTTTCTCCGAATGATTTCACGCAAAGAGTGTAGGCTTCGGCGAGGGCGTAGACGGCGATGGAGTGCTCATAGCACCAGTGATCGTTTTTGAAGTCGGAGGCCATCTTGCCGTTGTTCTTCATGGCGATATCCACGAGGTAGGTGATGGAGGCGAGAACGGTTTCGCCAAATTCTTCGGATTGGGCGGTTTCGCAGTGGCCCAGGTAGGTAAGAAGAGCGAGGCCGGTCATGCCGACTTTGTATTCGGTCACCCATGAACCATCGGGGTTTTGGGTTTTCTTGAGCCAGCGAAGAGATTCTACCACGGCGGTTTCGCATTGTTCGGTTCCACCGTTGGAGGTGAGACGTTGAAGTCGGTCGGCGCGTGAGCAGCGCTTTTTCATGGCGGGCGGGATGTTCGCGAAGCCACCACCGGTGCCGGTGCCGGATCCGTCGCCCCATCCGTCCCCGAAGTCGTTTCCGTCCCCAAATTCAGTGTTGACCATGGGAACGTCGATTTCGGGAACTGGAACGGCGGTAGGAGACGAGGTGTTGGCTGCGATGATCTTGGACATCGAGGAAGAAGGGGCCGCTGGCTTGCGTTCGACCTGGGTTTGAACCTTCTTTTGCTTCATATTATTATCAGCATCGAGGGTGCCGCTGTAACTCACGATCTGCGGGATCTCCTTGCTATTCAGCGCCATCGTGATGATGAGGAGAATGACCCCGAGGAGGACCATCATTAGAAGGGCGATGATCAAGCTGGTAATCGTGGAAGTGCGGCGCTGGGAAGAAAGACGGGCTTGTGCCTCAGGTGAGAGTTGTGCGTGAAGACTCATGGGGTGAAAAGGGTTGCTGGATTTTCGATTTCTCAACAATTACCGATCAATTGAAGATTTGACCAGCGCAGAGATTGCTTTCAAGGGATGAACGTAGAAAGCGCGGAAGGAATTAGAGGGAATTGCGTTTTTTTTGGAACTCAGATTTTTGAGGGGATCGACGGATGACGGTAATAGACCGCGAGCATGAGAGTGGCGAGGCAGGTGCGGTAATGGGTGGCGATGGGCTTGCCTTGATCGGTTCCGGCGTGGGCAACCTGGGTTTCGCGTTGCCAAGCGCCTCCGGGCGGCGGATGTTGGAGGCGTGATTGAGAGCCTGCGGCTGGTAAACTTCCGATGTTTTGAGCAAGCCTCATTGTCGTTGAATCCGTTGGGGCAGATCTTTGTGGGCGAGAATGCCCAGGGGAAGACCTCTCTGTTAGAAGCGGTTTGTTTGTTGCTGCGGTTGCAGTCGCCTAGGGCGCGCTCGATGGGGCAGTTGATTCGTGAAGGGGCGGGCGAGTTTGGGATCGCGGGTGAGGCTTGGGGTCGGGACCTGCAAGTGCGGGGGAATCGGAAAGGGCTTGTTTTGAAAGCGGAGGGGAGTGAGGTGACGGCGCGGCGGGATTATTTGTCCGAGAGCGGTCTGGTGGTGTGGATGGGGAACGAAGATTTGGATTTGGTGCGTGGCGGCGGGGAGAGTCGGAGGCGGTATTTGGACTTCATCGCGACGCAAATTGATCCGGAGTATCGCCATCATTGGAGTCGATATGGGAAGGCCTTGAAGGCGCGGAATCGTTATTTGAAATCACTTTCGGCCCGGGAAGGGGCGGTGAGGGCTTACACCAAGATGTTGATCGAGCACGGGAGTACGATGATCCGGCTGCGCGAGGAATTATGCGAGGTGCTGACACCTCGAGCGATGGAGAATCAGGCGGAGATCAGCGGGACGAAGGAAGAACTTGCGATGACGTATGTCGATCGTTCGAAGGGGGATCTCGAAGCGGCTTTTGCGGAGGTTGCAGATGCGGAGACGCGCAGAGGGGTGACTTTGGCGGGGCCTCATCGGGATGATCTTAAGCTTACGATCTCGGGACGTTCGGCGAAGGATTATGCGAGCGAGGGGCAGCAACGGACATTGGCGCTTTCGTTGAAGTTGGCGCAGGGGGAAATTCTACGGATGAAGGGCGAGCAGGATCCGGTCTATCTTATTGATGATATTTTTGGAGAGTTGGATCCGCATCGGAGAAATGCTTTGATGGGGCGCTTGCCGGCGGCGGCGCAGAAGTTAATCACCACGACCAATTTGGATTGGTGGGAGAAGGAGGGGATGAATTTGTCCGTGACCGAGGTGAAGCGAGGTGAATGAGATTGCCTTGAGATCTGCCACGATGGCGATGCGCTTTTAAGGTTGGCCCGCTAAGGGCTCATGGCCGAGGTTGAGCTGCCAAACGGGGAAGTCTTGTCCCCCCTTGATTGATGGATTTTGAAGGAGGCTATATTTTTTTGAGTTTGGTGATGCGGCCGGTGGCGACCCATTCGGCGACGAAGATATTTCCCTTGGCGTCGAAGCAGGCGTCGTGCGGGTGGACGAATTTTCCGTCGACCCAGCGTTGGGGTTCCGTGCGGAGTTGGTTGTTGTTGGCGGTGACGTGGGTGCGCCATTTTTCGTCGTCTCCGAGGTGGATGATCTTGTCGTCCTTATCCATGAGGGTGATGCGGGCGGCGAGATCGGGGATGAGCATGAGGTCGCCGTGGACGTCGATGTTGGCAGGGAGGATGAAGGGATCGTTGAGGGTTTTGAGGTGCTTGCCATCGAGGTCGAACCACTGAAGGCGGCCGTTGGCGCGGTCGGTCACGCAGAGGGTGGGGGCTTTTCCGCCGCGGTCGTCGATGCCGAGTCCGTGGGGGAGATTGAACTCGCCGTCCATTTTTCCGGGTTTGCCGATGGTGGAGAGGTAGTTGCCGGCGGCATCGTAGCGGTGGATACAGTGAGCACCGTATCCGTCGGCGACGTAAAAGCTGCCATCGCTGGGATGGAAGGCGATGTTGGTGGGCATGAATTTCTTAAGGCCCCAATCGGCTTTGGTGGAAATGTCTTCGCCCAGGTCGTATCGGCCGGAGGCCATGGGAGCGCGTTGATACCAGACGATGTCGCCATTGAGGGTGAGCTTGGCGATGGACTTCACTTGTTGGTAGCCGGTGACGTAGAGGAATTGTTGATCGCCTTCTTGGTGGACTTTGATGCCGTGTCCGCCGCCTTGGAACTGACTGCCGAAGGCGCGGATGAAGCGGCCCTTGGGATCGAAGACGAAGATGGCGGGGTGGTCTTTTTGGGAGGGATTGCCCTCGTGCATGACGTAGAGGTTTTGTTCGGCATCGACGGCGACGTTGTGAGTGATCTGCCAGGAGAATTGATCGGGGAGGACGGCCCAGTCGTGAATCACTTCATATTGGTGTTCTCCTTCGCCGAGGATGATGGGGCTGCCGGTCTTGCTGGCGGTGGCGATGTGCGGGAAGGCAAGGGTGGCCCCGGCAACGAGTGACGAGTTGCTGAGGAAATTACGACGGGATGAATTATGCATACGACCATCGTGAGGGATTTGGAGAGCCGATGTCGAGTTCCGATCCGAGGGGTGCAACACGGAGGGGGATTTTTGGGGTTGGGGCTGATGGGAAAGGGGTTGCGTATTTAGGGGGGCAGGGGTAAGGGCTGGCCTCTTTTGGCTGTCAGACAGATGTTTGTGCGGCCTGAATCCTGTCTCACTGAACCATGATTTTTAATCTGATCCGCAAGCGCAATGGAAATTGGAAAGATGACACGCTCTCGGGTTTGACTGTGGCGTTGGCCCTGGTGCCGGAGGCGATTGCCTTTTCGTTTGTGGCTGAGGTGAATCCGCTGGTGGGACTCTGGGCTGCGGTCTTTTTGGGATTCATTACTTCTTCGTTTGGTGGTCGTCCCGGGATGATTTCGGGAGCTACGGGAGCGATTGCCGTGGTTGTCGGGGCGGTTGTTCGAGCTGGCAATGAGGCTGGCATGGCACGGGGGATCGAAGACCTAGGACTCCAATATCTTTTCGCTACCATTATGATTGCGGGGTTGATTCAAATTCTTTTTGGAATTGGGCGACTGGGGCGCTTTATCCGATTGGTGCCGCATCCGGTGATGATGGGCTTCGTGAACGGACTCGCGATTGTGATTTTGATGTCCCAGTTTGATTCGTTCAAGATGCCGAATCTGGCCTATGATCCCGAGGTTGTGGGAAGCTTGAAGAGAATTTGGATGGGGCAGGAAGCGATCATCGTCATGGGTGTGCTTGCTGCGATCACGATGGCCATCATTCACTTTCTACCTAAGCTGACGACGGCGGTCCCTTCCATCCTGATCGCGATTATTGCGGTTGGGGGAGCGAGTTATTTTGGACTCTTTGAAACGAAGACGATTGAAGATGTTCTGAAGAATAACGGAGGCGATGGTTCGTTGCAGGGGGCTTTCCCTCCGATTGTGTGGCCCGGTGACATCATTTGGGACAAGGTGACGATCATGCTGATTGTTGGAACGGCCTTCTCTGCGGCGATGGTGGGAATCATCGAATCTCTCATGACTCTTCAATTGATCGATGACATGACCGAGACACGTGGAAGAGGGAACCGTGAGTGTATTGCCCAGGGGTCGGCGAACTTCCTTTCCGGCCTTTTTGGAGGGATGGGTGGTTGTGCCATGATCGGGCAGAGCTTGATTAACATTAAGTCCGGCGGCCGGGGTCGTTGGTCAGGGATCGTGGCGGCGCTTGCTCTTGCGTTCTTCATTATGGTGGGGGGCCCTGTCATTATTCATATCCCGATTGCGGCGTTGGTGGGGGTCATGTTTATGGTTGTGATTGGAACCTTCGAATGGGCGACTTTGAAGACTTGGGGAAGAGTGCCCTTCCACGACATTTTTGTGATCTTGGCGGTGACTCTGATTACGGTCTTTATGCACAACCTCGCGCTCGCGGTCTTGACCGGAGTGATTCTCTCGGCGTTGGTCTTTGCTTGGGAGAGCGCGAAGCACGTTCGCTTGCGTCGTGACGACAGTCAGGAGGGCGTTCGGATTTACAATCTGCAGGGCGTTCTTTACTTCGGGTCGGTCCGTGAGTTTGGAGAGCGTTTGGTGCCTTCGAATGATCCGGATGAAGTGATTATTGATTTCAAAGAGGCCCGGGTCGCTGATTTCTCAAGTCTTGAGGCGCTGAATGCGATTACCGAGCGATACAAGACAGCTGGGAAGCGGATTCGACTGAGGCACCTCAGTCCGTCGTGCGCGAAGATGATCGATAGCGCGAGCGAGTTGGTTGAGGTGGAAGTGGCGGACGATGATCCTCACTACGAGCCCGCGAGGATTTAAAGGCCAGGAGTTTTACCGCCCCATCCTTGGGTTAGAACCTTTCTCTCGCTTCCTTACGCGATGAAGTTTTTTTATTGGGATGCTTTTTTGACTCGACGTTTGATACTCTTATGAATAGTGTTCAAGAAAGCAGTTATTGACATGGCCGAAAAACTTACGAAACGACAACAGGAGCTTCTCGACTTCCTCAAACTCACGCAAAACAGGGAGGGCTTGATGCCATCGACCCGTGAGATTCAGGCCCATTTTGGGTTTGCAAGTCAGACTGCCGCGATGAGCCACCTGAGAGCGCTTGAGCGCAAAGGAGTGATTGTGCGCCTTGCCGGAAAGGCGCGAGCGGTGGTTTTCCCGGAAGATCTCGAGCGCGAAGAGTTGGTCGATATTCCAATCTACGGAAGTATTGCCGCCGGTATGGCCGAGACGGTGGAAGAGGTTAAAGAGGGCTGTATTTCAATCGATATCGCGTCCCTGGGAATTCCCCGCAATGCCCGGACCTTCGCTTTGAAAGTCCGTGGTGAGTCGATGACTGATGCCCATATTTGCGATGGGGATACGGTCATTCTTGAATTTAGAGAACCTCGTCATCTCGATGTCGTGGCGGCCTTGATCGATGGTGAAACAACCTTGAAGCGCTTTGTGATGGAGAACGGTCGTCCGTTTCTTCACGCGGAGAATATTGATTTCCCGGATATCGTGCCTGCGCGGGAGTTGGTGGTGCAGGGAGTGATGGTGGGCCTGCTGCGGACCAAGGGATTTTAGAACTGCCAATCAGGCTGGTGGCTAAATGCCTGCGGACCTTCGGAGCTTCTTGATTGCGGGGTGGCCTTTCACCTCACGGCTTGGCTGCGGAGTTTGTTGACGATTTCGTTGATTTCGCTGGTGGGAATGGCGAGCGAACGGTGGCGCATGGAACGGGCGATGTTGATACCGAGGACCTCGCCCTTGAGATTTACGAGAGGAGATCCAGTTTGACGGGGGTTGATTGTTTGATCGTGATAGAGAGCGTAGGGGAAGTCATTCTTACGGGTGCTGAGTTGACCGCCGCGGGCACTGAGGGATGAGAGTTGGCCGTCGCGTTGTGAGGCACTGCGATTGAAGGTTCCGGCCGAGGCTGGCGGGCGTTCATCGAGGATAGGCTCGAGTTCGATTTCTTCCTCACCGCGTCTGATCTTGAGGGTCACTTTGTCGCCAATCGATTTCTTGCCGATCATTTCGGCGACCTCTCCGAGGGCTGAGATCTTCTTCCCTTCAAATTCGATGATTTCATCTCCTTCCAGGAGGCCGATCTTATCGGCAGGGCTTCCCAGTTCGATGGTTTCGATGATGGGCGAGGTCGATGCGGAGGAGAAGGACACCCCGAGATAGGCGCTCGGTTCGTCAGAAGAGTAGTTCAGTTCGTATCCCATCGCGGGGGCGATCCGTGCTGGTTGGGTGATCACGCCGGCAATTAAGAAGCTTCCGGTTGGAGTGAGAACGAGCTGGCCGACCTCGGGTTCGTCGATCGTCCAGGTCACTCCGACAAGGCCGGGGATGCGCATGCGAAGGAGGGCAATATCGCTTTCTTCGTCGACGCCGATGATTTCGACGGGGTGCTCTTCCTCCCTAAAAATGGCGATCAGCCCTTCGGCGTCTTGGACCTCCGAAGCCTTGGTGAGAAGCTGGCCACTTTCGTGAATGACGGTGGCGAGCGCGAGCGTTTGGCGGTCGGCATTTTTAAGTGGGAGGACGAAGTCGTGGAATTGATCACGAAGGTCGTCGAGGGTCGCTAAAAATTCGCGCTGTGAGACGTGGGTGGATTCCGGTGAGTTGTCGGGGGAGTCGGTGACGATCATTTCGATGACTCCGGCGACGGGCTGTGGAAAGTGTTTCCGGGCCGGAACCGCGGTGGCGGTGAGGGTAGCCACTTTGCCGTCGCGGGTGGCGAGAATGAGTTCGCCGCCCGCTTTGAGTTTGCGGGCGAGGGTGATGGCATTGGAGATCTCTTCGCCATTGACGGTCAGGAGAATGTCTCCTTTGACGAATCCGGCCTGGGCGGCGGGGCTGTCCGGGATTACGGCTGAGACGGTCGTTTCGGGGGCGGCGAGATCGAGAATGAGGCCAAATTGGGGAGTGGTTGTGGCTTCGGGATCAGGCTCCCAGCGATCCAAGAGAGCCTGCATGTGATGGGGGTCGAGAAGGCGGGGACGGGCGAGGAGTTCGGCGGCTGCGGGATCGTTCTCGGCATACTTTGGGAGAGTTTCTTCAAAGCGATCGCGGAGAGCTTGATAGGGTTCATCGAAGGGGGTCTCTTGTGATTCCTGAAAGTCTCCCGAGCGGCCGAAGGATTCGCTGTTCAAGAGGGCGTCCCATTTTTCGACGATGGCAGGGAGGGGGACGTGTTTGTTGACGCGCCAGGATCCGCTGATGTTGCTGTTGATGCCGATGACTTCGCCTTGGAGATTGTAAAGGGGGCCGCCCGAGTCTCCGGAGATGACGATGGCGGTGGTGGTAATGGCGTCGGCAAACCCGCTTTTGGTGCCGGCTTCGGTGATGCGGCCGAGTCGGACGGGAGCTTGGCGTCCGATGATGGGACCGCCGGGATGTCCCACGGCAATGGCCCAGTCATCGACCTTGTAAGTTTTTGTTTTGAGGTAGGGTCGGAAGGGGAAGGGGCCTGGGGCGTTGATTTGGAGGAGGGCACCGTCGGTGCTGTGATCGACTCCGAGGCTGGTAGCGGGGAGTTCGCGTCCATCGGCGAGGAGGATCTTCATCTGTTTGCCGGGTTCCGAAGTGACGTGGGCAGCGGTGATGACGAGGCCATCTTGGCTTACAATGACCCCTGATCCGGAACCGCCACCGATCAAGATGGCGACGGTGGAGGCGACGAGATCTGGTGAGAGTTTGCGGACGATAAGATCCAGCTCGGCCGGGGTCTGGGCGGCGAGGGGGGTGATGAGAAGGAGGAAGGGCAGGAGAAACTTCATGAGCTTAGAAAGGTCGTGAGTTGGAAAGCATGCGGGTGATGGCCGCTTTGACATCCTTTGGGAGAAGGGAGAGGGAGCGGCCGGGAGAGAAGGCGGCGATGTTGAGGCCGACGGCCTGGCCATTGCGATTGAAGAGCGGGGAACCGCAGTCCCAAGCGTTGAGTGGAGTGGTGTGGACGAGGACATCTGGGAAGGGAGAACGGCGGACACTTGGGATCATGGCGAGGCCGGTGCGCATGGAAATCCCGGTGGCGGGTGGGATGAGATTCGGGGCGATGAGTTTGACGGGAAACTCCTGGTGCTCGCTGCTGCGCTCGATGGTGACGGTCACGGTATCGCCCACGCGGCGTGCGTTGAGGAAGGTCGTTAAGGCGGGGCGGTTGGTGATGGTGGTGCCATTGATCGAGAGAATGACATCGCCGGGAGCGAGTCCTGATTCGTAGGCCGGGGTGTCTTTTGCGAGCGCGGCGATGATGACGGTGCCGTCCGTTTGTTCGGTATAGAGGCCGAGGCTGGTGACGCGGCTGGAGGCTTGGATGGTGGGAGGGTTGGACTTGAGGAGATGGCTGAAGGTGCCGAGGTAGGCCATTTCTTGGGCGACCATTTCCTCGGTGTTTTCCTTGAGGAGGACGGGGCTGATCATGGTCTGGCCTGCGATTGGAGTGTCATCGTTCCAGGTCACGACGGGCATGTTGGTGGCTTCGATGCTGATGAGGGCGAGGTCGCTTTCTTCATCGGTTGCGAGAAGGAGGCCGGGGTAGTTCTGGCCGGCGTAGCGGACGCTCAGGGACGGTCCGAGTTCGCTCGCTTTGGAAAGGATGAGTCCGTCGGGGCGGATGATGGTGCCGATGGCAGAGTTGGTGAGGGGAGCGCCTTCGTTGAAGACGAGGACGCAGGGGAGTGGTGAGGGAAGGGAGCGGGTGGCGGCAGCGAGGCGGGCTTCGAGGATTTCGCCCATGTTGAGTTCTGCGATTTTTTCGCGGGTGAGTTTCGGGGCGGAAGGAAGCGAGGGTTGGTCGGAAATGCTGAGGTCGGGGAGAAGTTGGGCGAGTTCAGGAAATTCGGTGAGGGCTTTTTTGATGCTGAGGACATCGGTTCCGGAGTCTTTGAAGGTCAGTGCAAAGCCGATGAGGTTGCCACTGATGTCGAAGACGGCGGTCCCGGGATAGTGCAGGAGGTATTCGATGCGGAAGGTGCTAGCGTCTTCTCCTGGCTGGAACTGCAGGTGATCGACGAGGAGGCTGATGGGTTCTCCGAGCGAGGCGATGGGAGCGCAGGTGGGGACGACGACGGTGTCCTGATGGAGGTCCGCGATTTGAAGCGGGGTGGCGTCCGGCAAGCCGCCTTCAAATTGGAGGAGGGCGAGGAAGCGTTTGGGTTTCTCGGCGATGGTCGCGAGTTCGGTGCGCGATCCGTCGGGATGGTAGAGAAGGTAGGGCGCGTCCTCGCCATCGATGCTGGGAATCCAAGGCGCGATGATGTGACCGTCCTTGCCGACGATGGTGCCGATGCGGGTTTCGGCGAGGCCGAGCCGCCCGATGATGACCGTTTGCTCGCGGAGTTTTGGCGAAAGGGCGATGGTTGTTTGTTCGACAATGTCCGAGTGGGACTTGGTCCACTCGACCGACTGGGCGTGGGTCGAGAGAGTGAGAGCGGAAAGGGTCGCGGCGAGGAGGAGGGCGTTCATTTACCAGACTTGTTGAAGTTCGTGGATGGGGAGCCAGAAGGGGCTGTCCGAAGAAGTGACGAAGGCGTGGGTGGGAGTGACCTCACCAATCGTGATGATCTGTCCGGCGCGGAGAGCGGGGTAGTCCCAATTCGGGGTTCCCGCTTCAGGCTCGCGTGGTAGTTCGTCGGCGAGAACCATATATTGGTTTTCGGCGTAGTCGTGAAATTGTCTCCAAATTCCGGTGCTGGCGAGGACGAGAGCGAGAGCGAGGAGTGCGGCGCCGGGCCAAAGGGGGAGTGGGCGGAGTTTCCGAAGGCCGAAGTAGAGAAAGGAGCTGATCCAGAGGAGGGCGGCAATGAGGAGCCATTGATCGGGGCGAAGGGAAAGGAAACGGCTTCTGGCAACGGTTTCGTCGCCTTGGAGCTTGCGGATCTCGCTCATGAGATTGTGTGACTCCTGATCGAGAGGATCTAAGAGAATGGCGGTATGGCAGGCGGCGCGGGCGCGGGCGCGATCGTCGGCGGAGAGGTGGGCCTGGGCGAGGTTGAAGTAGAGTGAGGGGGTGCCGGGGTGTTCCTCAATGAGTTCTTCGTAAAGGGAGGCGGCGGCGGTGAAGTTGGACTCGGTGAAGGCGGTGTTGGCTTCTTCGAGAGTGGCTCCACGGAGGGTGGTGAGGCCAGCGAGGAAGAGGAGGGCGAGTGTGGCGAGGCGGGTCGCGAGTGATTTGAGATCGACGGGCTTGGGGGTGCTCGAAAAGCTGGCTTCGGAGTGTTGGCGAAGGAGATTGGCGAGTTCCTGGTCGGAAAGAGTCTCGGCAATCTCGCGGGCGGTTGCGCCGCCGGGAAGCTTGAGGTGATCGCGGAGGAGAGGGAGAAGATCGTCGTCGATGTCGGAGTTGGATCCCTGATCGGATTGGAAGGACTTGATGAGTTGCTGGAGTTTTTTCTGTCGGGCTTCGCGGACGGGGTCGCGGGCATCGCGGCGTTTCCTGGCGAAGCCAAAGAGGAAGGGGAGAAAGGGGGCGAGGGCGAAGGCGGCGAAGGTTGCGACGGGAAGATTGAGGAGGACGGGGCGCGTGATGGAGCCGCCCAGAGAGTCCCTGGGCGTGAGGGTTGTGGTGACGTCGGTGAAGCCGGGGAGAGTGAGCGCGGGGCTAATTTCCTGGAGCTGCCACTTGTCCTCGACGGTATCGAAGAAGGCGAGGGAGCGGGCCGGGAGGGTGCCGACTTTACCGGTGGGGATGAGGGTTTGTTCGAAGAGGGCCTGCCATTCATCGTAGTTGGTATTTTCGCTGAAACGCCAATCGGTTTCGACCGAAGGGAATCCTTCTCCGGAGAAATCGAGTTTGTTGCGAAGCTTGGGATTTCCTAAGCCTTCGACGGCGATGCGGATGGAGAGTTGTTCTGAGGGTGCGGCTTGGGTGGGTGTGACGGATGAGCGAAACTTCCACTGTCCGACGAGCCCGGTGTCGATCGCTTGTGAGTTGGGGAGGGGCGGGAGAGGGAGGACTTCGATATTGAAGGGGACGAGGTGGGTGCGCCGAGCCGATGATGAGATTCCTAAGGTGGCGCTGAGGTGTCCGGTGGCCATGCCGAGCTCGGTGAAGTAGAGTCGGGCTTTGTAGGTGTGAATTGCGTAGGGTTTCCCTTCGATTTCGCGATCTAGGACCTGGAAGTTATTGTTCCGACCGTCCCAAAATCCGCGGGCGTAGCTGAAGTAGAAATCTTCCGGGTAAGCGCGGCGACCGGGGATTTTTATGTATTGGTGCCACTGTCCCCCGTTGATTCGGCTGGAGGGGGGGCGGAAGTAGGGTCGGTTGTAGTCGCGGCGCGTTTTTTCGATCATTTGGACGAAGCGAACCTCGACGGCTTCGCCGAGATGCACTTGGGAGGGCGGTGAGCTGGAGTCGTTCCAATAGGCGACGAGTTGGGTGTCGATCTTGGAGGTGGGATTTTGGGCGACGCGGACATCTTTGAGGCGGATGAAGAATTCCTTGTTCTCAAGAACGATGGGGATGGGTGGGAATTCGAGAATGCCCGGAGAGGTCACGACGAAGTCGAGGGTGTTGGAGTTGAGGTTGTCGCCGATGCGGCGGTTTGACTGCTCCAGCCAGACGATTTTGGGGTGCTTGGGGAGTTTTCCAAAGACGAGCTCGGAAGTGGTTTCGATGTTGATTTGTTCTAGTTGAAATTCGGTGATGATGTCGGGTAATTCGTCGACGGTATAATCTTGGGCCAGCGCGAGGGGCGCGGCCAGAAGCAGAATGAATGGGAGGAAACGGAACATGGGAACTAGTGGTCCTTGGAGCGGGGAACGTATTTTCCGTTTTCGCCCATTTTTTGGAGCAAGCGTCCGCGGAGGTCTCCGGTTTCGTTGTCGGCGCGACGAAGGTCGGCATCGGCATCTCCTTTGCCTTCACCCTCTCCCTCGTCTTCTCCGCCGGAGCCGTCTTCTTCGGGGAGGTCACCCTGGCGCTCTCCTTCGTTTTCTTCTTCCTCCCCTTCACTTTCATCGTCTCCGTTGGGCTTGGGTGCGCCCTCGCCACCGCTGCCGCCGGAGGACTGCATTTGTTGAGGGTCGATGAGGTGATCGAGAGCGTCTTGGATGTGCTGTTGGGCAGCGCGGAGATCACGTTCGCGGTGGGGCGAAGGAGCGAGGACGATGTCTTCGTCGGCAAGGCGGTAGTCCTGCAAGCCTTCCTCGGGGAGGATCGTGGGAGTTTTCTCAATCACTTCAGCGGTCTGGACGAGAGTTTGAATACTGGCGGCGGAATCTTCGATGGCCTTTTTGTTGACTTCCTGACGGGTGGTGACTTCGCGTTCGAGGCTGCGGGCGAAGTTCTTTTCCTGACTGAGCGCGATGGTGGTCTTGGTGACGGCTTCCTGGTAAGCCTCCATGTAGGCGAGGTAGGCTTCGATGCGGGCGAGGTCGCGGTAGGCGAGGGTGAGGTTGGTGCTGAGTTCTTCGTCGCCGGGCTTGAGAGGGGCGGCGTCTTTGTAGAGCGAGAGCGCCTTACGGTAGGAGCCACGGGCGCGCTTCATGAGCTTGGCGGGCTCCATTTGTTCGGTCATCGCGAGCGCCCTCATTTCCATTTCGGAATTGGGAGTGCGGTGTTTGCCGAGACGATGGTTGAGGAGGGCGAGCTTGTGCCGGGCGGGGAAGGCGAGATCGGGGCGATCGGCGGGGGCTTCGTCGGCTGCTTTTTGGTAGAGCTCGGTGAGGAGTTTGAAGCGATCTTCCGAGGTCACGACGATCTCGGGTTCCGTTCTCTCGAGTTCGAGGGCCTTGTTGTAGAGGCGAACGCTGCGCTGGGCGCCGGAGAGAGTTGGGTCGTTGAGGTTTTCCTTCACTTCCTTCGGGAGGTAGTCGATGGAGGCGGCGGTGTCTGACTGGGAGAGATCGCCTGAAAGGAGGGCGTTGGCGCGTTTGATCCAAGAGTTGGGGCCGTCGGGATCGTGAGTGAGAGAGCCCATTTTGTTACCGTCCTTATCGACGAAGACGGCCATGGGATAGGCTTCGACGGAAAACTTAGCGGCGAGGGTCCGGCGTTCCTGGCGTTCGTCATTGGTGATGCCGACGCGGGGGAGGTCGATGGTCATGCTCAAGACTTTGGAGGCGGCCCATTTTTGATAAACGGAGTGGTTGAGGATTTCGCGTTCGAAGGCGATGGATTGCTTTGACCAATCAGAGCCGGTGAAGAGGAGGAGGAGGGGGCGCTCTTGGGCCACGGCGGCGGTGAGGGCGGCCTCGTAGGATGAGAATTCCTCTGAGCGGGCGGGCTGGGGGAGGAGGAAGAGGAGGGCGATGGCGGCGGTGAGGGGATGCCAATTCTTGGTTCGGAGAGGAAGGAAGAGGTGGATCATGAGGAGGATGAGGGCAAGGGTGAGGGGATAGAGGTAGAGTTCCAGTGGTCTCTCATACAGTTCGGCGGCAACATTGGTTCCGTCAATCTCGATGGTGTCGATGCGGGCCCCGAGCTTGGCAACTTGGGCGTCCAATTCTTTGGGTGATGCGGCGATGAAGATCCCGTTGGTGGCATTGGAAAGGGCGTTGAGATTGTCGTGGTTGGCGGTGGTGACGAGGTCGGAGCCGGGAAGATTGACGGGTGAGCCATTGAGGCCGAGGGCGACAGCAAGAACGGGGATGTGGGTTTTGGCGAAACCTGCGAGGACTTTTTCGGGGTTGCCGCCGGTGACGTTGTCGCCATCTGAGACGATGAGGATCGCTGATCCCGGTGGGGGTTCGGAGGTGAGGAGCTTGTCTGCGGTTTCGAGGGCGACGAGGAGGTCGGTGCCTCCGACGGGGATTTCACCGGCTTTGATTCGGTTGATCCGCTGGAGGAGCATGGAACGGTCGAGGGTGACTGGGCACTCGGGGAAGGATCCGCCGGCGAAGGAAATGAGTCCGATTTTGTCGGTGGGGCGACTGTTGATGAACTCGCGAAGAAGGAGCTTGGCGGCATCGATGCGGCTGACGCCATCGACATCGGTGGCGTCCATGGAATTGGAGATGTCGAGGAGGATGACGATATTCTTGGCCGGGCGGCGGTGTTCGCTGAGCTGGGTGCCCCCGGTGGGGCGAAGGACGGTGAGGAGAGCGAAGACAAGGGAGAGGAGGAGCGCGATCGCGAGGATGCGCCGACGGATGGGGGAGGCGTTGGAGAGGAGATGGCATTTTTCAGCACCCCGGGTGAGGAGGGCGATGGTGCGCCTCCGTTGTTGGAAGGCCCAGTATGCGGCCCCGAGCGCGATGAGAGCGGCGGGGATGACCCAGTAGAGATGTTTGAGGGCGAGGAATTCCATGGCTCAGGAGATTTCGCGGAGGAGAGTGTTTCGGAGGAGGAAGGCGATGGCGAGAAGGGCGACTCCAGTGATGAGTAACTTGGGGTAGAGGTCGGCCTGATAGACGATGGCGGGATGGAGGCGGGACGTTTTTTCGAGGGCGTCGATAGTGTCCATGACCTCTTCGAAGCCCTTGTTATCCTTGGCGCGGAAGAAGCGGCCGTTGGTAATGGCGGCGACCTTTTCGAGGTTGCGGGTGTCGAAGCGGATGGGGGCACCGGCGCCGGCGAGCCAGCCGTAGAGGAAGGGGTCATCACTGCCGATGCCGACGGTGTGGATGACGATGCCTTTGTCGTGTGCGGCCTTGGCGGCGTCTGCGGGAGTGGCGAAGACGGGGTCGTCCACGGTGTGATCGCCATCGGTGATGAGGACCATGGTCTTTCGGGTTTCGGCATTATTGAGGAGCGAAAGGATCCCGGCGCTGATGCCTCCGGCGATATTGGTGCCACGTTCGGCGCGGCCGAGGAGGTCGTTTTGGAGTTGGTTGACGTAGGAGAGGAGGAAGTCGTGGTCGGTGGTCGGTGGGACGACGGGGTAGGGTGCGACGCCGAAGATGACGAGGCCGATGCGGTCGCCGGAGCGGCGCTTCACGAAGCGAGCGATCTGGTCGCGAGCAACGCCGAGGCGGTCTTTAATGGTGCCCGCCCGGATCGCTTCGCGAACGGTATCATCGTCCATCGAGGAGTCGGGATCGTAGGCGTCCATGCTGTTCGAATAGTCCAGGACGAGCATGATATCGGTGCCTTCCTTGGTCGTTGGGACGAGTTCGACATCGCGTTGTGGTCGGGCCAGCGCGACGATGAAGGCGAGGGCGGCGAGGGCTTCGAGAGTGAGGAGAAGGTGCCGGGGTGCGAAGTATTTGCGGTTGGGCGTGGCGGTGTAGTGCCGGGTTGACGAGACCGCGATGGCTGCTGGGGTGCTGATCCAACGCCAGATCACACCGCCTACGAGGGGGATGATCAACCAGAGAACGTGAGGGTGGGCGAAGATGAGGTCACTCATTGGAAGGGGTTTTGGGTTCAACCGGAATGGTTGCTTTGACAAAGGAGCGAACGAGCTCCAGCGAGCGGGAGGCTTCCCCTTCGGCCGGAATTTGGTCGGCGAACTTCACGCCATCTGCGAGTCGGGCGAAGGGGGGAAGTTCGGTGAGGTATTCGTTGGGGATGGCAGGAAGTTCTTGAAGGACTTGAATAAACTCGGCCGAGGTTTTGGCGCGGGCTCGGACGGAGTAGCGATCCGAGGTGTAGCCTTTCAGGATGTCGGTGAGCTTGGAGAAGAAAATGGCGGGCGGGGTGTCGGTGGGGAGTTTGTCGAGGCGTCCGAGGGCCTTTTCCCAGGCGGGCGTGGATTTGATGACGCCGGTGCGGCGAAGGAGGTAGAAGATGAGGAGCGCGAGGGCGACGGCACCGAGAGCCCAGGGCCACCAAGGCTTGCGTTTTGGGCCGAGGATGGTGGCCGTAGTGAGTCTGTCCGGTTCGTCTTCCGTGAGGAAAATTTCGGGGTTTTGTGGGGCGTCCGGGAGGTCGGTTGGGAGGATGATGGCGAGAGGGGGGAGCTCGACGTTGACGGTGGTTGGTGAGATTCGCTTGGTCGCCTTGATGGGGAAGGAGGCGGTGAGGCCATCGAGTGATTTGGTGTCGGTGGCGACGAAGGGCATGCTGAGATACCAGGTGCGTTGGCCGGTGAGATTGAGGGCCCCTTTTTCGATGGTGCCGAGGCGGGAGACGGGTGCGAGGAAGTCGGGCGAAGCCGAGGGGCGTGCGTTGATCAATTCGCGATGCCAGGGAACCTTGATGGTGAGATTGAGAGAGCTGCTGTGTCCGAGGAGGATTTCGGTCTTGTCCCAGCGGCTTTCGAGCACGGTGGGGCGGTCGTTTTTTTGCCAGGTTCGGAAGAACAAAAACCCGAAGACCATCGCCACGAGGAGGATGGTGAGTGCGGTGTATTTGAGAATGGTGAGGAAGGATTTCATCGACGGGAGATGCGACGCTGGAAGAGGGCGATGATGGCAGGAAGGTAGTCGGTCGCGGTATCGAGCGCCACGTAATCGACGCCGGCGCGGCGGCAGGTTTTGGCGATTTCATCGGCCCGGGCGCTGGTGCGCGCGGCGAGGGTTTTCGCTTCCTTGCCGGTGAGGCGGCTCACTTCGCCGGTTTCGAGATCGGTGATGGAAAGAGCGGGGATGTTGGGCAGCGCGCGCTCGATGGGGTCGGAGATATGGAGAAGGATGACTTCGTGTTTCCGGGCGAGGGCGCGCAGGGGCTTGTCGAATTCCGGAGTGATGAGATCGCTGAGGATAAAGACGATGGAGCGCTTGAGGGTGGTTTTGAGGAGGTGCTCGATACCGGCGGCGAGATCGGTGCGTGGTGATTTGGCTTCGAAGGCGAGGAGTTCGCGGATGATGCGCAGGACGTGACGGTGACCGCGGGCGGGGTCGAGTTGGAGTTCCTCTTGATCGGAGAAGAGGAGGAGGCCGGCTTTGTCTTTATTGAGAGTGGCGGAGAAGGCGAGGACGGCGGCGACCTCGGCGGTGTATTCGGCCTTGGTGGTGGTGCCGGAGCCGAATTGCCCGGAGGCCGAGCGGTCGACGAGGAAGAAGACTTTTTGTTCTCGTTCCTCGGTGAAGAGTTTGATGTAGGGTGAGCCGAGGCGGGCGGAGACGTTCCAGTCGATGGAACGCATTTCGTCGCCTTCCTGGTATTCGCGGATTTCCGCAAATTCGATCCCGCGCCCTTTGAAGGAGGCGTGCCAGGCACCGGCGGTGCGGTTTTGCACGATGCGACGGGAACGGATTTCGATCCGCCGCACCTTTTCCATCAGTTCGGAAGCCAGCATGGGAGACTAGGGAGTGCGGAGGGTATCAAGGAGCTGCGAGATGAGGGTGTCGGCATCCATGTTTTCGGCCTGCGCTTCGTAGCTGGGAATGAGGCGGTGGCGAAGAACGTCGGGCGCGATGGCTTTGACATCTTCGGGAAGGACGTGGGCGCGGCCGTCGAGGAAGGCGAGGCAGCGGGCGCCACGAATGATTTGAATGGTAGCGCGGGGTGAAGCTCCGGCAGTGATGAGGGCATCATAGCTCGAGAGGTCGAGTCCGGCCTGGCGTTCCGAGAGTTGGGTGCGTCCTTCGGCGCGGGTGGCAAAGACGATATCGAGAATGTAGTCCTCGATCTTGGGGTCGACGTGGATCTCGTTAATGAGCGCGCGGGCTGAGGTGATGGACTCGAGAGTGGTGATGGACGAGGCGCTCGGGACGCTGGTGGTCGAGGCCATGCGGCGGAGGACTTCGCGTTCTTCATCGCGTTTGGGATAGCCGACGATGACCTTCATCATGAAGCGGTCCATTTGGGCTTCGGGAAGGGGGTAGGTTCCTTCTTGGTCGAGCGGGTTTTGGGTCGCCATGACGAGGAAGGGGTCGGGCAGTTTGGTCGTTTCGCCACCGAGGGTGACTTGCTTTTCCTGCATGGCCTCGAGGAGAGCGGACTGGACCTTGGCGGGAGCGCGATTGATTTCGTCGGCTAAGAGGAGGTTGGTAAAGACGGGGCCTCTTTTAGCGGTGAATTCCTGGGTGCCGGGGTTGTAGATGTGGGTGCCGATGACGTCTGCGGGAAGGAGATCGGGCGTGAACTGGATGCGTCCAAAGCGGGCTGAAAGGGCCTGAGCCAAGGTGGTGACGGCGAGGGTCTTGGCGAGTCCGGGGAGGCCTTCGACGAGGAGGTGGTTGCCGGTGAGGAGGCAAACGAGCATGCGGTCGACGAGGTGGTCCTGCCCGATGAGAACGCGGGCGATTTCCTGCCTGAGCGGGGCGACGAAGGCGGAGTGGGTCTGGATTTCGGCGGAGAGTTCTTCAGGAGTCATGAGGATGGTTCTAAAAATCAGGAAGTTGTTAGAGCAAGGGTAGCACGATCATCGAAAAGAGCGACCGCACAATTTTAAGAATATCGGGGAGCGGAAGAGTCCGGTTTTGAGGTCGAATCCCAAGAAGAAACGAACCCCGAAGCCCGTTCTTTTTAAGAAATGACGATTTAATTAAGGGAACCTCCGGTAACTTGCTTTCGGAAAGAAAACTGAGACCGTTTTCCCAGAATGAGGTTACCGGAGGTGCCCTTTTAAGGCCAACTGCCGCCGTTTTTTATCTGCAGATTGAGATAATTAAGAGGATTTGTTGTAGAGGGGAGTGTCGACTTTCAAAATTTAGGCTTGGAGGAGACGGTCACTCTTCGATAGGTTCTGCCAATGAAGAAAAGGTTTCTACTGTGCTCCCTCGTGTTGACATGTGCCAATCTCCAAGGCCAGAGCGAATGGGCTGAATGGCGTGGGCCGAATGGTAACGGGACTTTGGAAAAAGGAACCCTCCCGATGGAGTTCTCGTCCGAAGGAAAAGGGGTCGCGTGGAAGGTCGAGCTTCCGGGACGGGGATGCTCGACTCCCATTGTCTCTGGGGGATTGATTTTTCTGACCGCGCCGGTTGACGATCAGGACGCGCTTTTTGCCTTCGATATGGAGGGCAAAAAGAAATGGAGCCAGAGCTACGGAAAACAAACCCCAGGTCGTGGACAGAAGGTCGGGAGTGGCGCGAACTCTTCAGCGGTCACTGACGGGAAGGTTGTCGTGGCCTACTTCAAGTCTGGGCAGGTTGTGGCTTGCTCGAATGACGGCAAAAAGCTTTGGAATCTCAATCTTCAAAAAAAATATGGTGAAGACAAGCTCTGGTGGGACCAGGGAACATCTCCGTTGTTGGCTCAGGGGATTGTCGTGATTGTGGTGATGCAGACAGATGGGAATTCGTATTTAGTAGGACTCGACGCCCAGACCGGTGAGGAAAAATGGAAGACGGACCGGAAGTTTGAGACCGGCACAGAGTCAGGCGATAGCTATACCACCCCGAATCTTGCCACGATCGATGGCGTGGAGACCGTGATCAGCTTCGGAGCGGACCATATCACGGGACATGATCTCAAGACGGGTAAGCAGCTCTGGTATTCCGGAGGAATCAATCCTGACTCGACAGGAATGTGGCGAACGATTGCGTCTTCCGTGATGACCAACGGGATCGTGGTGGTGCCTCACGGGCGTGGTGAATGGCTGATGGCGCTCAAGGCCGGGGGCAAGGGTGACATTACCAAGTCCAATATTCTCTGGCGGAAGAAGATCGCCAATACCGATGCTGCGACACCGCTAGCCCACGACGGCAAAGTCTATGTTCTTGTGGATCGCGGTAAGGATCGCGGCACCGTGCTCTGTTTAAATGCGGAGACTGGCAATGAAATTTGGAAGGGTAATCTCCCCAAATCAGCGAGCTCTTTCTATTCCTCGCCTATCCTAGTCGGCGACACCCTTTGCTGTCCGCGCGAAGACGGTGTCGTTTTAATGGCGAAGATCACTAAGGACGGTTTTGGCGAAGTGAAAGAGAACAAGCTTGGGGATAGCTTTATTGCCTCACCGATTGCAGTCGATGGGAAGCTGCTCCTTCGCGACGACAAGCACCTCTGGTGTTTGGAGTGATCCCCTTTCCTGATTTTGTTCCGATGGTCTCAAGGTGAGCATCGGAATAAGGTGATGAAGACGCCGGTGGCGGGAAGGTGGTCTGGGTCGAAATAGGGGTTATCTGGACACGATCTCACTGGGTGTGAGAAGGTCTGTTCTGAAAACGACCTTATCTTCCTAGGTTTCACGCAGGGCGATTTTCCAGCGTCAATTTGTGTGAAATTGGAGCTCGGCAAGCCTTATTTTGAAGGGAGATGCGCAAGGATTTTCTCCACGGCATTCTCAGAAGTCAGGCCATGCTTCTTCCTCAGAATATCGGGACGGCCATGCTCGATGAATTCATCAGGCCAGCCGATGCGTTCCACCGGAGTGTCGATGACCTCGTCATGGAGGAGTTCGATGATCGAGAGGCCGAAGCCGTTGTAGAGAACGTGATCTTCAAAGGTGCAGACGACGGTGCTCTTCTTCGCGTATTCGCTGATGGTGCGGGCGTCGAGTGGCTTGATCCATCGTGGATTGATCAAGGTGACGCTGTATCCTTTGTTTTCGAGGGTTTCCTTGGTCTCAAGTGCGAGTTCCATCATCGTTCCCAGCGGGATGAGGCAGACGTCGGAGCCTTCCTGGATGACTTCGGCCTGCCCGATGGTGAGAAGCTCGGGCTTGTCCTTGATGGTGGCACCGGGGCCGTTTCCTCGGGGGTAGCGGATGGCGATAGGGCCGTCTACGTAGTTGGCCATGGTCCAGAGCATGTCGATGAATTCATCTTCATCTTTGGGCTGCATGTGAACGATGCCAGGGATGTGGCGAAGGTAGCCGATATCGAAGAGTCCGTGGTGGGTCGGGCCGTCGTCACCGGAGAGGCCGCTGCGGTCCATGCAAAGGCGGACGGGGAGGTGTTGCAGGGCTATGTCATGAATGATCATGTCGTAGGCGCGTTGCATGAAAGTGGAGTAGATGGCGAGGAAGGGGCGGAGGCCTTCGGCCGCATGGCCGCAGGCGAAAAGGGCGGCGTGTTCTTCGGCAATTCCGGTGTCGAAATATCGCTCGGGAATTTCCTTTTTGAAGGTTTCCAGCTTGGTTCCTCCGGGCATGGCCGCCGTGATCGCGGTGATGCGCTTGTCTTCTTTGGCGAAATCGGTGACGGCGCGGCCAAAGAGTTCGGAGAAGGTGGGGGCGCCGGTGGCGGTGGAGCCATCGTCGACATTGTAGGGCCCGAGGCCGTGGAACTTGCCGGGCTTGTCGAGGGCGGGTTGATATCCGCGACCTTTTTCAGTGATGATGTGGAGGATGACCGGCTCGTCTTTCTCCTTGAGGTGCTCAAGGGTCTTGATGAGGGAGGGGAGATCGTGGCCGTCGATGGGGCCGTAATAGCGAAGGCCAAATTTCTCGAAGAGAACGTTCGGCATGATCATGTTCTTGGCGTTGCGTTCGACTTTGTGAGCGAATTTACGGGCACCCGGTCCTGCTACTTTCTCAACCAGATCAGCGGCCCTGGCACGAATACCGTTGTAGGCTGGGTGGGTTTGGAGGGTGTTGAAATACTTGGCGAGGGCACCGACGTTTTTGTCGATGGACCACTCGTTGTCATTGAGGATGACGATGCATCGCTTGGTCGTTGCGGCGATGTTGTTGAGGGCTTCCAGAGTAGGGCCACAAGTGAAGGCGGCGTCACCGGCGACGGCGACGACATGGTGGTCAGCACCTTTCAGGTCGCGGGCAGAGCACATTCCGAGGGCGGCGGAGAGGGCGGTTCCGGCGTGACCGGCTCCGTAGCAGTCGTGCTCGGATTCGGTGCGGAGGAGGTAGCCGTTGAGGCCTTCGTATTGGCGGATGGTGCCAATTTTATGGGCTCGGCCTGTGAGCATCTTATGGACGTAGCCCTGATGGGAAACGTCGAAGAGGAACTTGTCGGTGGGGGAATTGAAGACCTTGTGAAGAGCGATGCTGAGCTCCACTACGCCGAGGTTGGGACCGAGATGACCGCCTGTGTTTGAGAGTGAGTTGATGAGGACCTCGCGGATTTCTTCGGCCAGATCAGGGAGTTGATCTGCCGGGATTTTTTTGAGGTCGTCCGGGCCTTGGATCTGACCGAGGAGGGTGTTTTTAGAAGAGTCTGACATCGTCGTCGTCGTGGTCGGCATCGTTATTCGGGGTGTCTCCATCGAGATCGCCCGTATTGTCGGGCTCTGCATGAAGGTTCGCTTCCATCAGGTCGAGTCGTTTCCGAGCTGATTTCAGGGTCGTCTGGCAGTATTGAAGAAGGGCTTGCCCGCGTTCGAAGTCATCGAGTAGGCTGGTGAGGGAAGAAGGATCCCGCTCCAGTCGCCTAGTGATGTCTTCCAGTTCCGCTGCGGCTGCCTCAAAGGAGGCGGCGACCGGTTTCGTGGGGGCTGATTTTTTTGGTGGCATGGCCTCGTTGGGATCTACCGCTGTTGCTCAATGATGGGCTTCTTGGAGTAGTAGATGATCCGTGCCGGGTAAAGGTGGCGCTGTTCCGGGTAGCGGGCCATGATTTCAGAAAGGGCGGGATCGCGGAGGCGAAGGCCGCCTTGACCGATTCCACCGTTGGTCGCGGTCATCGCGGGACCATCGAGGATGAGGGATGCGAAGTCCTCTCCGGTGCCGTAGGGAGGGACCTGGTAGAGGGGATTGTCCTTAAATGAGACCGGGCTGACCATAATTCCGGCAGTTTCTAGTTTTTGATCCTTGGCGAGTTCTTCTAGGGTCTCAAATTCCTCAATCTTGCGGGGAAGCCAGATCGAGTGGCGGTCGGCATACCAAGCGACGGCCCAAGGTTGGTCCGAGAAGATAATATCGGTGGGCTGGGTGGCATCGTGGAGAGTCCGGCTGAGAGCAGAGGGGTAGTAGGGCGGCCAAACCGGCCGCTTTTCCTTCACGGATGCGAGGCCAGCGCGCATCGCATTGGGAATTGAAAGGACGAGTGGTCCGGCGCTGATGATCACGACAATGACGAAGTGACCGTATCGCATAAAGGCACTTCCGGAGGGGAGTTCCAAGCGACTCCAAAGGATGGAGAAGAAGGCCAATCCGTAGGCTGCCATAATCGGCGCGAAGAGAATGTGGAGCTGGTTTGGATCGGTCGAGCTGTCTGAAAGACCAAACAGAGCCATGCCGAGGACACCCATGAGCCACATCAGGAGGACGATCCAACGGAATTTGGCAATGGATTCCCGTTTGAACGGATGTAGAAGGGCGAAGAAGAAGAGCGGGGCGGCGAGAATCGCTCCGAAGTTGTTGTAGAGCTGGTTGGTCTGGCGGAGAATGTTGCTCGAGGTATTCAGGATCAACGAGTTCAGGTTGTAGAGCACGCGATAGGTTTCCTCGCTGGGGTCGCTGGTGCGCATGATTGCTTCTTCGGATTCGGTGAGGCCGCCGTAGATTGTCATGCCCGCCATGCCGGTGGGGTTTCCGGTCCATTCCATGTTTTTCGCCATGAAGTAGAGGCTGAAAATGAGAAGAATACCGAGGACAAGGAGTCCGGAAACTCCCTTGGGACGGAAGAAGAAGGCCGCGTAAATGACGAAGCCGAGAGCGATCCAGATTGTCAACCAGTGCGCCAGTGCCAGCAGAGCCAAGAAGACTGCGGCTACGATGATGGAACCAATGGCGGCCCGGTTTTCGATGGAGGCCTCGAGTGCTCGGTAGATGAAAAAGAGGGCGCAGGAAAAGAGGAGAAGCAGCAGCATCTGCGGGAGTCCGGTGTGGGTGAATTTCCACATAAGGTCACTGAGAGCCATAAGAAGGGCGGTGACTCCGGCGATTTTGACATCAAAGATCCGGGAGATGAGGAGGTAGTTCACTCCGATGGAAATCAGGAAGAGAATGACCGCAACGGCCGAGATGACCTGATCCAAGCGGTAAACCGTTCGTTCGTCTTCTACCATTTGGAATTTTTCGAAGTCATCTCCTCCAACCATCTTGAGGACCGCGCCATAGAGAAACGGTCCGAGGGGGGAGTGGTAAGTGTCATACATCGCGTCGAGCTCGAGGTTCACCCCTTCGACTTGCTGGGCTTTCCAGATGGCCGCGGGGCGAATGACCTTGGTGATGGCATTATTTCCCCGGGCGATCTCGCGACCGATCTGGGCTTGCTCCATTCCCTTGGCTTCAGTGAGGCCGCGGAAGGTGAGGACCAAGTAGAACCAGGCGAGAGCAGAGAGGAGGACGAAGAAGAGGAGGCGGCGAATCAGGACGGCGGTGTCCATGCCGCCGACTTTGGTGGGAGTGCTCATGATAGATTAAGAAACGTCGATGGAAGAGTCGCGGAGTTTTCGTTGAAGGGTACGCCTGCTAATTCCGAGGAGGCCCGCCGCTTTGGTCCGATTTCCATCGGTTGCGAGCAGGGCACTTTGAATTGCGCGTTGTTCGAGCGTATGCAAGTTGAATTCCGGTTCAGGGGCAAGGGTGTTTTTCTCGGAACGGGTTTCTATCCTTGGACTTCCGTTCATTAAGAAGTCAGGCAGATGTTGAATATCGAGTTTGCTTTGGTTCGACATCACCACGGCATGTTCGATGGCAGTGCGAAGCTCGCGGACATTTCCCGGCCAGTCGTAGGCAATGAGCCGGGCCATCGCGGCCTCGGTGAGAGGCTTGTCCGGTCGGCCGTTTTCTTTGGCAAATTCGCCGAGGAAAGAGTTGGCGAGGATGACAATGTCTTCGCGTCGTTCGCGGAGGGGAGGCATTTGAAGGCCCAGCACGTTCAGTCGAAAATAAAGGTCTTCGCGGAATTCTCCAGCCGCGACCAGTTCAAGGAGGCGGCGGTTAGTGGCCGCGATAACGCGGACGTCGACCTTCACCGAGGTGTTGGAGCCGACGCGTTCGATCGTTTTTTCGGAGAGGGCGCGCAGGAGTTTAACCTGGGTGGCGGCGTCGATTTCGCCAATTTCATCGAGGAAGAGGGTTCCGCCATCCGCTTGCTCAAATCGTCCAATCCGGCGCTGGGAGGCTCCGGTGAAGGCTCCTTTTTCGTGCCCGAAGAGCTCGCTCTCCAGAAGTTGGGCAGAAAGGGCGGCACAGTTGACGGCGACGAATTTCTCGCCGGGGCGACCCGAGAGGTCGTGAAGGGTGTGCGCGACCACTTCTTTCCCCGTTCCTGATTCTCCTTCGATGAGAACGGTGGCCCGGGTCGGGGCGATCTGTTCGATCTTCTCTGCAACCCGTTGCATTTGCGACGAGGTGCCCATGAGTCGGCCCAATCCGTGGGCGGACCTGGCCTTGCTCTCGCGTAGGATTTCGTTCTGCTCAGAGAGCTTGAGATTTTCCTTCTCAAGGCTGCGGCTGCGGACCGCGCGTTTGAGGAGGAGCTCCACTTCGTCGAGATTGAGGGGCTTGGTGACAAAGTGCCAGGCGCCACGACGCATCGCTTCCACCGCCGTGTCGACCGATCCGTAGGCCGTCATCATCAGGGAGACCGGCGGCTGGGGGAGGGCGAGGGCGGCATCGAGCACCGCCATCCCGGAGTCAGCGCCGAGGCGGAGGTCGGTGAGGAGGAGGTCAATATCCTCCGTTTTGAGAACTTGCTGGGCCTGCTGTAAATCCGCCGCAACATAGCAATCAAAGCTCTGCTCAAGCGCCATTCGAAGGGCATCCCGGGTCGCTTTTTCGTCGTCTACGATGAGGAGGGTCTTCATTAAATTTCGATCGGGGCTCGGTCTTCGATGAGGCGCACCCGCTTGTCGGTTCTCGGGAAATAAAGGGTGACCGTCGTTCCGGCCCCTTCTTCGCTTTCGACCTCCAACTCGCCGCCATGTTCACGCAAAATGCGTCGAACAATGAGCATCCCGAGTCCGGTGCCATTGGCTTTGGTTGTCTGAAAGGGCTCAAACATCGCGCCCATGACCTCCGGGGAAATGCCGCTACCGTTGTCGGAGATAGAAAGTTTGACCTCGTAGTCGGTTGCGGAGCTTTTGATGGAGATTTCACCGTCCGGCTGGCCCACCGCTTGATAGGCATTGCGAATGATGTTGTAGATCGCCTGCTTGATTTGGGTGGGGTCGAGATCGAGCGAGGGAACTTCGTGGGCGAGATCCAGTTCGACCCGGATTTCGCGGCTTTCGAGCTCCGGGCTGAGCGCCACGAGGCTTTCTTCCAACAATTCGTGGAGTTCCACCGGTCGGCGCTCCGGCATGGTGGGGCGCATCGCTTGCAGGAATTGCTTCAGAATCGTGTCGAGCCGCCCAATTTCCGTGCGGGAGGTGTGAAGGTGATCAAGCAAAGGATCCTGATCGCCGACGGGGAGGTCGCGGACTTTCCGTTCGAGAAGTTGGAGATGGAGCGAGAGTGAGTTGAGGGGGTTGCCGATTTCATGGGCGACTCCGGCGGCCAACAAGGTGAGGTCATTGAGGCGTTCGGACTCGATTTCCTCTTCAGCCTCGGCACGGGAACGGGTGACATCGCGAACAAGCATGACGTGACCAAGATCGGCCTCGCCTTCTTCGGCGATGGGGGAGAGGTAGAAGTTGAGGTAGCGGTTTTCGGGGTAGAAAACCTCGAGGTCACGGCTGACCGTTCCGCGGGCCGATTGCATGAGCGCGCGCCAATCGACACCCCGAACGACTTCGTCGAGCGATTTCCCCTGAGCTTCTTCGGGGGTGGTTCCGAAGAAGCGGCACCCGGCATGATTGATAAAGCTGATGTTTCCGGAGGTCTCGAGGAGCAGGACACCTTCTTGCAGGGCTTCGAAGACCTTTTGGAGAAATCCTTTCTCGCGGACCAGCCGCGAAAGCAGGGCCTGGACCTCACCGGGCTCGATTTGATCGAGGCGGGAGAGGATTTTTTTAAGAACGGCAGATTTCACGACAGGGACAGAATGTCACACTCTCTTCTCCGGCCTGCAACGAAAATGATGCGAACACTGACCGGTTTGATTCAAGTTCCCGCGTTACCGAGACCCTGTCCCAGAAGCCGTATTTCAGTCGGGCGTGGGACTGAAGCCTTGGAATTAAAAAACATAGAGGGCGTTTTTGCCCTCTATGTGGCAAAAATGGAGTCTAGAGGACCCACCCGGCAGCCCCGATTTCCGCAAGATTCTCTTTGGGCTTGATCGCTGAAATTTAAGTCTGCTGATGTTCCCAATTAATATTGCCGACCCGATCCCGATTGGGCTTCTTCGTTGATTTCCTTTCGGTTCACATGAGGCCGTCCGAATAACCAAATCCTAAGACATGCCGCTTCGGAATATAGAAAATTATCTTCGTGTAACCATCAAACGATTCAAGGCGTCGATATTGAATCTTACCATCTTCTGAGGGTTCGAACTCGGCAGCACCAAAAGATAGCCAGATTTTTATCATTGGGATTTTTTAAAGGTCAGTTGGCGCTTGCCGAGATTGAGGGACAGTTTTCGTAACGATTCCGTCCTCGGCATCGACTTCCTGGATCAAGGAATCGAGCTCGTCTTGATTGATGGTGCTCTTTTCAAGGAGAACGTTCAAGGAGAACGCTCCATTGGAACTCAAGGGCAGCGTTGGGATATCTATGTTGAGAGTGTTCATCGATACCCTCTGGGAGCAGCGAACCCGATGGTGGGTCAGAGGCAGATGGAGAGGAGAGAGAGTTTCATTTTTCAGGGTTACTTCTCGGCGGCCTCAGGTGAGCTCCGATCACGAGTTGGTCGTCGTCTGGCGGGAGTTTGGTGGCGGAGCTGGACTCGGGCGGGATGATGTCAATATCTCGGTCTTTGTTCTTGTTCCGTCTCACCGCGTAATTTCGACTTGAGCGGCTTGCGTCGGGAAGGGGGAGCGCTAAAGTCCATGGCATGACCTACGCCGACTGCTTGCAGGCACGACTCCAAACTACCGGTTCCGCTCTGTGCGTGGGTCTGGACCCGCGTCCTGACTTCACGGACGGGGGGGTGGCCGGAGTGGCGGAGTTTCTTCGTCGAGTCGTGGGTGAGACGGCGGAATACGCGGCGGCCTTTAAGCCGAACATGGCTTATTTCGAAGCGATGGGGCTGAAGGGAATTGAAATTCTTGAAGGGCTTCTCGATGAAATGCCCAAGGAGGTGCCGGTCATTCTCGATGCCAAGCGCAGTGATATTGGCGAGACGCAGAAGTATTACGCGCGTTCGTATTTTGAGAACTGGGGGGTTGATGCGGTGACGCTCAATCCCTTCCTCGGATATGACACCTTGGAGCCGTTTTTGGATTGGGAGGGGAAGGGGGTCTATCTCCTTGCCGTCACCTCGAATCCTGGGAGCGTTGATTTTCAACGTCGGGATTGTGAAGGAAAGGCGCTCTTTGAAAGAGTCGGCGATCTTTGCACCCGTGCGATTGCGGAAGGGAAAAAGACGACACCGGGGCTCGTCGTTGGTCTCACTAATGCCGATCAGGATGTTCTCGCCAAGCTGCCCGATGTGCCGCTTCTGATTCCGGGCCTCGGCGCCCAGGGTGGAAGCCTTGATTCGCTGAAGGGAAGCGGACGGGTGGCGCCGAGCGTCATTAACGTCTCGCGTGGAATTACCTACGCCGAAGGAAATACCGATTACGCCGGTCTTGCCAAACATTGGGCCGCCGAAATCTCGCGGAGTCTCGCTTAAGACCGAAGGTTATGGAGCAAGAGAATCGCAATTCCGGACTGCGCCCCAAGAAGGGGTGGCCGGGCCGCAATTATACCTTTTGGCGGCATCGCCTGCTTCCGCAGCTCTTGAAAAAACGGGAAGGCCAAACCGAAGAGTCTATCATTGCTCCGCCCGAAGAAGGGGTCGTTCGCGTCACTTGGATTGGGCATGCTTCCTTCTTGGTGCAGTTCGGGTCGCACGCAGTGATTTTTGATCCCAACTGGGCAAACTGGCATGGGCCCGTGAAACGTCAGCGGGAACCGGGATTGTCGTTGGCTAACCTTCCGGAGCTTGATTTGGTGTTGGTTTCGCACGCCCATTTCGATCACCTTCATAAAAAGTCGTTGAGGACAATTCAGTCCAAGGAAGGGATCGTGGTTCCGCGAGGCAGCGGGAGTTTGGTGAAGCGTCTGGGCTTTAATACCATCGCCGAAATGAAGGTCTGGGAAGAGCGTGAAATTTCCGGAATGCGAGTGGTTCACACGCCCAGTCATCATTGGGGCGCTCGGTATGGGGCGGACGTAAATCGTGACTACGGCGGCTTCCTCGTCGGCTCGGGAGCACGGAAGGTTTTCCATTGTGGCGACAGTGCTTATTTTCCCGGTTTCAAGGAGATCGGGGAGCGAGAGGATATCTGTATCGCCCTCCTTCCCATCGGAGCTTACGACGCACCGAGCGGTCGCGATGTGCACATGAATCCCGAAGAAGCACTTCAGGCCTTTGAAGATCTCGGTGCCGAACTGATGGTGCCGATGCACTACGGGACCTTTCCTTTGGGCAATGAACACCCCGATGAGCCAATTAAGAGGCTTCTTGCGGAGGCCCGGAAGCGGGGAATCGAAGACCGCGTCATCGTGCCCGATCCCGGGAAGGCGATTGAGGTCTGAGTGGCGTTACTTTTGTTTCGAGATTTGGGCTCCCGAACCATTCCGGGTGGGTTTGTGACCGCATTGAGAATGATCAGTACAATGATCCCAACCTGAACAGGCCGGGATTCAATTCAGTGGGCAAGTTTCACCCGTAATGGTGAGGCGTTTTTTTGTTCAAGAAGATCTGCAAGATCGGAGTCGCTCATGGCGTCCGTTTACTCGTTCCTAATTTGGATGATTGCAAGCTCTTCTGATCGCATTGCGCCAGGACGTTTTTGGGAGATGTCGATGGTGAAGATGGCGACGGCCAGCCCTTCAGGAAGCCGCCCCAAAGGGCACCGCGTCGCGCATCGCGGAGGCCCTTGGCGGCGAGGCATCGTTGCACGATGTATTGATCGGTGCACCAATACCAAATACCGATGACGAGGGAGGCAATGAGGATTCCGAGCCAGAGGAGGCCTGCCCGGTGGCGACCGAACTCAGGAGGGATTGGAGAAATCCACCCGGAAAAAGTTCCGAAGATTTCCTGACGCGAATGCCTGTTAAGCCTCTCCCTTTGTTACTCCGTTCGTAGCTCCGGAGATTCAGCCATTCTTGCGAGACTCGCGGCGGAGTCCTCGTTTCGCATGGACCCGCTGACGTCTTTGAATACGTGAGACAATACCATGCAGGAATGAGGTTGGTATCTTTGTGAAGGATGGAATCTGGGTGCTATGTTCCCAACATGAAAATCCACCCCACATATTGCCGGGCAATCGAAGAGATCGACCGATGCTCTTGCGCCGGAGAAACGGGCAGGCCAAGAATTTCCCGTTGGTCGGGAAGGTCAATCATGGCTGCGACAACCTCTCTCATCTTGGTAATGCCTTCCGCCATGGCCCAGCTGAGCATCACTTCCGAAGAGGGATTCGAGGTCGCCTGGAATGGAAATGATGGCGAATTTTTTGACGCCGTGAGCTTGCCTGCCCCGGTTCCGGACAACGTGGCACGCACCGGGATGGCTTTCGCGGCCGACGATCCCAGCGCCTTTCCGAATCCCCATGTCGTGGCCAATCTGAACGATGGATTTTATGGGAACACTTCAGCGCATATCAATGGCAGCGGTGGCCTTTTCATGGGGATATCCTTGCCCGCTGAAGTCAATCTTGCGGCAGTTGCGTGGGGACGGGACAACGGCACGCCCGAGGGCAATCCCGGCGGCGATTGCTGTGGTGGCCAGCTTACCGACCGGGTCGCCGGACTCTACACCCTGCAAGTGACGACGGTGTCAAATCCGGATGCCTCGACTCCCGACACCGATTGGATAACCCTTGCCACTCTCAATTACGGTGCCACAGAAGACAACGATCCCGGAGGCGGATTTACCCCATGGTTGCGGCACCAATATGCGATTTCCTCCGCTGGGGGAGATCCGATCGCGGCGACTGGTTTGCGCATTTTGGTGCCGGATACCGGGGTGGCAATTGATGAGATTGAATTGTATCTCGCCGGGGATACTCCGATTCCAGTCCTGCCCCCTCTTCAGGAGGGTGGGGATATTGCGGCTGACAATCTGGCCGCCACCGCAAGTGCCTTTGCCCAGGATACCCTCGCCGGTCGGACCGTCGCGGGTTTGAACGATCAGATTTTCGGGGCCGGTAGCAGCTGGGCCGGAGCAACTCCCGATAGCTTCGCCGGACTCAATCTGGGAGCGGTGCCGGTGCCGATCCGCAGTATTGCCTTTGGCCGCGACAATACAGGAATAGAAAGTGACCGCGTACTCGGTGAGTATCACCTGCAAGTTACCGAGGTTGCGAGTCCTGACGACTCGACGCCCGATGGCGATTGGAAAACGATCGGAACAATCAACTACACCGAGGCCAGTCCGGAAAATCCGAACCTTCGCCACCGCTTTAACTTCGGCCTGGTGACGGCTACCGGGATTCGTTTGCTCACGCCAGATGGCGCTGAAATTGACGAATTTGAAGTTTACGAAGATCTCTATATTCCGCCAATTCCGCCAGCCCTCACGATCACCCCGGCGGCCGGATTTAACGCGATTTGGGATGGAAACGACGGCGATTTCTTCGATTCAATCTCTCCACCAGACGGCGCGAAGGTGCCGGATAATCTCGCCTTGGCTGCCAATGGTGGAATCCCTTTTGCGAGCAGTGAATCGCCGTTCTCTCCGCCTCATGCCATCGCAAATCTCAATGACGGACTTTATGGCAACGCGAACAGTCACATCAATGGCGAGGGGATCGAGCCTGCCTTCATGGGGGTCGCGTTCCCGTCTGCAGTCCAAGTGAGCGCGCTCGCTTGGGGCCGTGACAATGGCAATGGTGCGATCAACGGAAGCGATCCCGGCACCGACGTCGGGAACGGACAATTGAGCGACCGCGTGCTCGGAAATTATAGCCTTCAATTTACCACCGTCGCTTCGCCAGATGCGGACACTCCGGACGAAGAGTGGACCACGATCGCCGATTTCAATTATACCGGAGGCATCGGCACCGACAACGTGGTGGGAGAACTTTTTACCGAATGGCTGCGCCACCAATATGAAATCAGCGCGACCGGTGGAGGTCCGATTGTCGCGACCGGCGTACGCATCCTGGTGCCCAATTTGGGGATCGCAATCGACGAAATCGAAGTTTACGGAGTGGGATCCACCGAGCCGCTTGCGATCACCGACTTCAGCTATGATGAGACTAGCGGGTCAATATCGTTGACCTTCAATTCCCTGCCCGGAAAATTCTATCAATTGATGGCATCGGATGACCTGGTCAACTGGACGGAGATCGACGACGGCATCATCGGAGCGCCCAATGAAGCCAGCACGACGGTCACAAACAACTCGACAGTTCCCGGGATCGTGCGACGTTTTTTTCAGATCCGGGAATTTTAAGAGACCCAATTCGGCCGGAGCAAATTTTTTAGCCGACCTGTCCCACCGCACCATTTTTCAATGCCAATACTCGAATCATTGTCTAGGATCCTCCGAAACGTAGCAAAGCCCTCCTTCGTGACGCTCGTAAGTGTCCTGATGCCAGTGGTATTTCTTTCGGCCCCCGCCTCGGCCGAGAGCGTGGTGGTTTTCAACGAGATCCAATACCACCCCGCTCTGCCGGACGATCTCGAGTGGATTGAGCTGCACAACCAGATGTCTTATGATGTCGATCTCTCGGACTGGGAGCTGAGCGGCGGCGTGGATTTTTCCTTTCCGAAGGGGACTGTCATTTCCGCCGGTGGTTATCTTTTGATCTCCGGCGATCTGACAAATCCACCCGCTGCCGGTGCTCTTGGCCCATGGAGCGGGAGTTTGTCGAATAAAGATGCCCGTCTCAAGTTGCGCAACAATTCCGGTCGGCTGATGAACGAGATCCAGTATGCGGACAGCGGAGTCTGGCCGATCGGGGCCGATGGTTCCGGCGCGGCTCTGGCCAAATCCGATGAGGCAACGGCGAGCGAGGAGGCCGCGAATTGGCGTGCCAGCGCCAAGCTCGGCGGCACTCCGGGAGCGGAGAATTTCCCCGCTGGTTCCGAGATCGGTCCGCCGCTCGTCATCAGCGAAATAGCCGGAACGGGCGACGCTGTTTTCCAGATCGAGATCGCCAACACCTCCGCGATTGAACTCGAGGTCGGCGACTATTTCCTCCAATCGCAGGGAGCGGTGATCGGGAGTTACTCGATCCCGGGTGCTACAAAAATTCCGGGCAACGGCTTTCTTGTCATCGACATGGCCGAACTCGGTTTTCGTCCCGGCAATGACGACCGCCTCTTTCTGATTTCGCCTTCCGGGTCTTTGGTCCACGCGGTGCGGGCCGATGATTTGCCTCGGGCATACTCGAGCGGGCACGAGGGAAGAATGCTGGTGCCGGATGTGTTGACCTTCGGTTCACCGAACATTTTTGACATTAATTCTGATATCGTGATTAACGAAATCATGTATCACTTTCGCGACGATCCGGGAACTCCTGGAATTGCTCCGAGTGTCAATCCCGTGGCCTTGATCGAATTCGGTGGGAATTGGCGCTATAATGAAAGCGGAGCCGAGTTGGGCCTTGGCTGGCAAACGACGGCTCACCCGGTTGGCGTGGCGGATTGGTTCGAGGGCCCCGGCTTACTGGGTTCCGAGACCTCGCCGGACGCGCTACCGGAACCCCTGCGAACGACGTTCGCGCCATCGAGTGGGAACGTGATCATGACCTACTACTTCGAAAAGGAATTCGAAGTGACGGCGAACGAACTTACAAATCTCGTCAGCCTGCAACTCGAACACCTCATTGATGACGGCGCGGTTTTCTATCTCAATGGGATCGAGGTCTCGCGTTTCAATCTGCCCGCCGGTCCAGTGACGGCCGCCACTCCGGCGAGTCCCGGCGTGCCCAACGCGCGCTATGAGGGGCCGTTCGAACTTTCCACCGGGAATCTCTTGGTAGGCAGCAACCGCCTCTCGGTCGAGGTTCATCAGCAGTCTCCCACGAGCAGCGACATCGTCTTCGGGGCGAGCCTCACCGCCTTGACCCAAACCGATCCCGGGGTCGCCTCACAGCCGATTGTCGAACGAGGGGAAGAATGGGTCGAGCTTTATAATAAGGGCGATGTCGCGGTCGACCTCGACGGATGGTCTTTTGATGGGGGCATTGATTTCGATTTCCCTACTGGGACGGTCATCGCGGCGGGTGACTACTTGGTGGTTGCGAAGGACGCCACGGCCCTCATTGGAATCCATCCCGGAATCGCTGGACGGATCGTGGGAAATTTCGAGAGTCAACTTGGAAACAGCGGCGACTATTTCCGCCTTGAAGACGCAGTTGAAAACCCGGTGGATGAGGTCCGCTACTTCGATGGTGGGAGTTGGCCGGAGGTCGCGGACGGCGGTGGATCGAGCCTCGAATTACGCGACCCGGAGGCCGACAATACCAACCCACAGGCCTGGGCGGCAAGTGTCGAGACCGGGAAATCGAGGTGGCAGACCGTGAGCTATCGCGACGACGGGGCGCAGAGTTATGGCCTGACGAACTGGCACGAATTCCGGCTCGGGATGCTCGGAGCCGGTGAGCTTTTGATCGATGATGTCAGCGTGGTGCGGGATCCCGACGGAGCGGCGCAACAGTTGATCCAAAACGGCAATTTTACCTCGGGCGACGACACGTGGCGCTTCCTCGGGAATCACCGGCACAGCACGGTCATCGCGGAGCCGGGCAACGGCGGAAACCACGTCCTTCATTTGATCGCCAAGGGTGCCACCGATACGCGGCACAATCATCTCGAGACAACCTTCCTTAACAATACCCGGCTCGTCAGCGGACAGATCTATGAAGTCTCGTTTCGTGCCCGCTGGTTGCGGGGATCGAACGCGATCAATTCGCGATGTTACTATCAACGCGCAGCTCTCACAACCCAACTGGAACGCCCCGAAGCCTGCGGCACGCCCGGTGCGGCGAACTCCACCTTGGAAAGCAACATCGGTCCGACCTTCCGCAGATTACGACATGACCCGCCGGTCCCGGCTGCGGACGAAATGATTGAAATTTTCGCTGAGGTGGCGGATCCGGACGGACTCGGGGATTTCGCCCTCAAGGCGCGGATCGACGAAGGTTCGGTGCAGACCTACCCGTTCACGGTGAATGCGGAGGGCCGGGGAATGGGATCGATTCCCGGACAGCCTGGGGGCACGGTCATTCAATTCTGGGTGGAGGGGCTCGACCTTGCCGCTGCGCGTTCATTCGCGCCCGCTGCGGGTCCGGATTCACGAGCCTTGATCCAGGTCAATGACGGCCAGGGGACTAACCTTGAGGTCACCGAAGTGCGGTTGGTGATGCTTGGGAGCGATCTTGATTTCATGCTGGGTAATCTCAACCTGATGAGCAACGAACGGCTTGGCGGCACCGCGATTCTTGATCGTCGCGAAATCACCTACGACGCGGCGGTGCGCTTGCGGGGGAGCGGTGCCGGACGAGCCCGGGACGGAGCGGCTTTCCGTGGGTTCAACATCGGACTGCCTGCCGACCAAAAATACCGTGGGGTGCACGATAGTCTGAGCATTGACCGCTCGGCACGCACTCCGACCACGAGGCAGCAGCACGAGATCTATGTGAAGCACATGTTCAATCATGCCGGCATTCCCTGCATGTATGATGAACTGGTTTATCTGGTGGGACCGAGCCGCACCTACACCGGGACCTCGCAGATGTTGATGGCAAGTTACGGGGGACATTTTACCGAGACCCAGTTTGAAGACGGCGAAGACGGCACCGTCTTCAATCTCGATATTACCTACGATCCGACTTCGAGCATCGGCGGAGTTGAAGGACTGAAGCCGCCGGTGCCCTTCACCCATGTCGGCACGGACATCCGGAATCTTGGCGACAGCGAGGAAGACTACCGCACGGCCTTCGAAATTCGCACCGGTCGCGCGCGCGATGATTATTCCGGCTTGATCAATTTCGCCAAAACGATGGATTTACCGACGGTCGAACTCGCCGAGCGCATCGGTGAGGTGATGGACGTCGACGAATGGTGCCGCTACACCGCCCTGACCCTTTTGTGCGGCATTGGAGATTCCTTTGTGAACGGCGGACTTCCGCATAACATCCGCATGTATGTCCCGGCGGACGGACGCGGGGTGACCGCGCTGCCTTGGGATATGGACTTCGTTTTCAGTTCGGGCACAAATTCCTCGATGCTTCCCGGAGCTCCGAATCTCAGGAGAGTCATCGCCATTCCTAAATACCGGAGGCTCTACTTGGGTCATGTGCAGGATCTGATTCAAACCACTTTCAACGGCAGCTACATGGCACCCTGGTTGGCACACTACGGCGGCGTGGTCGGCCAATCCTTCGGCGGCGGCGTGTCCTACATCAACGCCCGTGGCAATTTCGCGCTCTCGCAACTCGGGGCCGAGGTTCCTTTCTCCGTAACCACCAACGCCGGAAATGATTTCTCGGTGGCCGCCACTTCAGCGGTACTCGAAGGAAAAGGCTGGATCGACATCCGCGAATTCCGTCTCGCGGACAGGGACGGGGCACTCGCTGCCGAGTGGCTCGATGTCGACACTTGGCGGGTTACCGTTCCGCTTCTTTCCGGCAAAAATGCGATCACCCTCGAGACTTTTGATTTCCAAGGAGAACTGCTCAACAGCAAAAGATTGACCATCACCAATACCGTGACAACGCCGACCCCGCCGGAGTTTTTGCGTATCACTGAAATTCACTATCATCCGGCACCACCCGCGACCGCCGCCGAGTTGCTGGCGAGCGACGATTTCGAGGATTTCGAGTTCATCGAACTGCAAAATATCGGCTCCGAGGCACTCAATGTCGGAGGGGTTCAGTTCTCGGAAGGCCTCGACTTCACCTTTCCGGGAGGCACCATCGTCCCGGCCGGTGGCTACCTGGTCCTAGCCCACAATGAAGCAGCCTTCGCCGCCCGCTATAGCGACGGAATCCCGGTGGCGGGAGAGTTTGCAACTTCCGGTTTGCGCAACAGCGGCGAGCTCCTCGAACTCCGCGATGCTTCCGGCAACATCATCCAGCAGTTCATCTATGGTGATGAATCCTGGTTCGCGGAGACCGATGGAGCTGGCTTTTCCTTGCACATCAAGAACGCCCGTGTGGCAGACTTAGCCTCGTGGGGGAATCCTGAATCATGGGCCGTTTCCGGCAACCTTCACGGCAATCCCGGGGTATCGAACTCGCCGACCGGAGTCAGCTTTCAAAGCTGGTTGGAGCAGCACTTCAGCGAAGCGGAGCGAAACGATCCCTTGGTCAGCGGTCCCAGAGTAGACTTGAACGGGGATGGATTCACGAACCTTTTGAAGTATGCCTTCGGACTCGATCCATACGCCTATTATTCTCTCAACGCCGTGGCTACTGCGGCGAGTGTGGAGGGAAAATTTCAATTCAGTTTCCGTCGCCAAGCGGGCGCAGATGACCTCGAATTTCTCCCGCAATCATCCGGTGATCTGGTGGATTGGGAGGCGCTCACAAGACAAACCGGTGTTCTCGACAATGGCGATGGCACCGAGACGGTCACTGTCCAGGACGACGGACCTAGCTCCCAAAAGTTTGGGCGAGTGCTTGTAAGATTTTCCCGACCCTAAAACGTATCTCATCAATCTGCAAACTTTCGAATGCCACTCATGAATTTTTTTCTATCAACTCCATGGTTTTTCTTACTTGCGATCGTCCCGGCATCCGCTGCGATCGATTTTGAGAAGGAAGTGAAACCAATTTTCGCCGATCATTGTTACAAGTGCCACGGGGAGACAAAACAGAAAGGCGAACTCCGATTGGATTCTCCCGCCATGATTCTGAAAGGTGGGGACTCGGGGGAACCGGTTTTTCTGGCCGGCCAAAGTGCCGGAAGCCACCTCATCAAGCTCGTCTCGCGCGTCGATCCAGACGACGCGATGCCGCCCGAAGGGAAAGGCGATCCGCTCAGCGAAGCCCAAGTGGAAACGCTGCGCAAATGGGTCGACGAAGGTGCGGAAATACCCGGAGCCGAAAACCTGGCGGAAGTGAAAATGACGACCGACCACTGGTCCTTCCAGCCGGTGAAGCGAGAGGGCTTTGAGGACAAGACAATCGATGAGATGGTCAATGAAAAGAGGGTCGAGAAAGATCTCACCCCGTCGCCCCGCGCCGATCGACGCACCCTGATCCGCCGCCTCTACCTGGTGCTCCATGGAATGCCCCCGACTGAGGCGGAAGTCGCGCGTTTCCTCGCCGACAAATCGTCAGAGGATGAGGCCTGGCGGAAGCTGGTCGATCGGACCCTCGCAAGCCCGCGCTACGGCGAACGTATCGGGCGCCGATGGCTGGACGTCGTCCGCTTTGCGGAAAGCAACGGTTTTGAGACCAATCGCGAACGCCCCAATGCTTATCATTTCCGCGACTTCGTGATCGACTCGTTCAACAAGGACAAGCCATACGATGAATTCGTCCGGGAGCAGATCGCGGGCGATGCGCTGGGGGCGGATGTGGGGACCGGTTTTCTCGTCGCAGGATCCTACGACATTGTCAAAAGCCCGGACATCAACCTGACCCTGATGCAGCGGCAGGATGAACTGACCGATATGGTCAACACCACCGGCACCACCTTCCTCGGGCTGACCATCGGTTGCGCGAGATGCCACAACCACAAATTCGACCCGATCTCGCAGAAGGACTTCTATGAGTTTCAAGCCGTCTTCGCCGGAGTCGGATACGGCGACAGACCGTTGAAGAAGATGATGAGCGAGGAGATGAAAGAGGAGGAGGCACAACTGCGGCTTGAACTCGCGGCACACAAGACCGCCGTCGAGGACTTCAGAAAGAAAGCGGCAGCGAGCGAGGGGAAAATTGCTACGAATCTCAGGGAGTCGGTGAACTCAACCTTGAATATCGAGGAATTCGGAGTGACCGAAGCGAAGTTCGTGCGCTTCACGATCCGGGAAACCAATTCGGGGCAGCCGTGCCTTGACGAGCTGATGGTCTTTGATTCGGAGGGCCAAAACGTCGGGCCCGGCGCGATCCCCACTGCTTCCGGCAGTCTGGCAGGGTACCCCATTCACCAGCTCGAACACATTAACGACGGTCTGGTCGGAAACGATCACAGCTGGATCTGTGATCAGACGAGCGGCTGGGTTCAGTTGGAGTTCGACTCGCCAAGGGCCATCGGGCGCATCGAGTGGGCGCGTGACCGCGATGGTCAAGTCGTCGATCGCATTGCCACCAACTATGTCATCGAGAGCTCGTTGGACGGAACGACTTGGGAGATCCTCGCCAGTTCCGACGACCGCCAATCCTTTCAAGGGACGCTGGATCCCACTGCTTTCCTGACAAAATTGGGTGCTGCCGATGCGGAAGTGGCCCGTGAGTTGTTGGCAAACATCACGGACAAGGATGCGCGCATCAGCTCCCTCGAAACCGGCACCCCGGCTTGGATCGGGAATTTTTCCCAGCCCGGAAAAACCTTCCGACTCTACCGTGGCGACCCAATGGCGAAGCGCGAAGAAGTCGCTCCCGATGCCTTGGAGGTGATGGGCACCCTCGGGATGGAGATTAACGAGGCCGAGCAACAACGTCGAATTAAGGTCGCCGATTGGATTGCGAGCCGGGAGAATCCGCTCACTGCCCGGGTGATGGCCAACCGCCTCTGGCAATTCGTCTTCGGTACCGGAATCGTCGATACTCCGAGCGACTTCGGGCTGAACGGCACGAAGCCGACGCATCCCGAGTTGCTGGATTGGCTGGCCGCCGAATTCATGGAAAACGAGTGGTCTTCCAAAGACCTTCTGCGACTAATGTTGACCTCGGAGACATTCCAGCAATCGAGCCAACCTCGAACCGAACCCGCCAAAATAGATGCGGGCGCACGCTACCTGTGGCGCTTCCCGCCCCACCGTCTCGAAGCCGAGGCGATCCGCGATTCCATCCTCGCAGTGTGCGGCACGCTCAATCTCGAGGTCACCGACGGACCCGGATTTTACCTGCTTGACGTCGATCGCGAGAACGTCGTTCATTACAGTCCGAAGAAAATCACGGGACCGGAAGAGTGGCGGCGCATGGTCTACATGGTCAAGATCCGCCAGGAACAGGATGCCGTCTTTGGAGCCTTCGACTGCCCCGATGGCAATCAGGTCATGCCAAAACGCAGCCGTTCTACCACTCCATTGCAGGCCCTCAATTTGTTCAACAGCCCCTTCGTGATCCAGCAGGCCGACAAGCTGGGCGCGCGCATCGGGAGTGATCCGGCCAAGGCCTTCGACATCCTCTACGGACGTCCCGCGACCGAGGAGGAAATCACAGATTCGACCGCCTTTATCGCGGAGCACGGCATGCAGGCCTTCTGCCGCGCCATGCTCAATACCAACGAGCTTCTTTTCATCTTCTGATCCCCTGCCATTGCCATGATTCCAAAAAACCATTTCATCGACCGGCGCCAGTTTCTCTCGCATACCGCCAGTGGCTTCGGGAGTGTTGCGCTTGCCTCCCTGCTTGCCCGCGATGGCTTGCTCGGGGCGCAGGAAAGGATCCGCGAGAGCGCAGCGGGGAAAATTCCGATCCGTCCTAACATCGACGCCGCCAACCCGAACGCCCCGCGACTGTCACACTTCGAGCCACGCGCCAAACAGGTGCTCATGATCTTTTGCTCCGGAGCGGTGAGCCAGATCGACACCTTCGACTACAAACCGGAACTGATCAAATACCACGGCAAGCCGATGCCGGGCGGTGAGAATCTCATCACCTTCCAAGGCGAGCAGGGCAACCTCACCAAGAGTCCATGGGAATTCAAACCGCGCGGGCAATCGGGGAAAATGATTTCCGACCTTGTCCCGAAGATCGGGGAACTCGCCGACGAGATGTGCTTCCTGCATGCGATGACGGGAAAAACGAATACCCACGGCCCGGGCGAAAACTTCATGTGCTCCGGATTCACGCTCGACGGCTTTCCCAGTGCGGGAGCTTGGATGACCTATGCGCTCGGCAGCGCGGCCGATGATTTGCCCGCCTACGTCGCGATCCCGGACGTGCGCGGAAACCCCCAGTCGAGTGGCAACTGCTGGGGGCCGGGTTTTTTGCCCGCCGCATTCCAGGGCACCGATTTTAACGCCGCCAAACCGGTGCGAAATCTCGCTATCCCCGGCGGCATCACCACCCGCACCGATGCCGCCACGAGGGCTTTTTTACAACGCCAAAACCACCGCCACCTCGCCGGGGTTCCGGGCGACACCGAGCTCGCGGCGCGTATTTCCAGTTATCAATTGGCCGCAAAAATGCAGATGAGTATTCCCGAAGTCACCGACCTCAGCAGCGAATCCGCCCACATTCTGCGCGATTACGGAGTGGATGAAAGCGGTAGCAAAATCAAGGACCTGCGGGCCTCCTACGGACGCAACTGTATCCTCGCACGCCGCCTCATCGAGAAAGGGGTTCGCTTCGTGCAACTTTTTAACGGAGCCTATCAGACCGGAGGCGAGGGCGTGAGCAATTGGGACGGCCACAAGTCGATCGAGAAACAATACAACGTACACGGTCCGGTCTTGGACCAACCGACCGCCGCCCTGCTAAAGGACATGAAAGCGCGCGGTTTGCTGGAGGACACCTTGGTCGTTTTCGCAACCGAATTCGGACGCATGCCGACTTTTCAAAAGGGAGCGAGCGGCCGTGATCACAATCCCGCCGGATTCACCGCCTGGCTCGCTGGTGCCGGGGTCAAAGCCCCATACAGCTACGGCGCAACTGACGCATTCGGTCACAAAGCGGTCGAGAAAGTGACCACCGTGTACGATTTCTACGCGACCATCATGCACATCCTCGGCCTCGATCACGAGCGCCTCAGCTTCTACCATAATGGTACCGAGCGGCGCCTGACCGATGTCCACGGCCATGTCATCAAGGAGATTCTCGCGTAGGCGGATAGTGAAAGACCGCGCGTGAGACGATACCACGTAAAAACGAGGTCGAGGACTTAGTATTCAGATGGCAAATTGTGCATTCTATGAAGCGAACATGAAAACGAAAATCGTAAGCTGCCAACAATTGAAAACTCCCTTCCTGCCCGCTTTATCAACTATCTTCGCCCTTGGAATGCTCTCCCCGGCTGGCGCGGCCCTGATCCTCACCCCGGCCCCCGGCCACTCGCTCACGTGGGACGGCAATGACGGAGACTATTATGACAATGTTAGCATTCCGGCTGCGGTTCCGTTCAATGACGCACTTGGAGGAACGCCGTTTGCGGCGAACGATCCCAGTGCTTTTCCCGTCCCTCATGTCGTGACAAATTTGAACGATGGCTTTTACGGCAATACCTCGGCTCACATCAACGGGAGTGGCGGTCTCTTCATGGGAGTGATGCTCCCGGCCCTGACTCAGATCAATAACATCGCATTCGGACGAGACAACGGCACTCCCGAAGGAGCCGCCCCGGGCGACTGCTGCGGAGGCCTGCTTACCGATCGCGCGGTGGACATTTACACTCTGCAATATACTGCCGACAGCGGCGGAACGTGGATCGATATCGGCAATCTGGACTACAGCGCGGACGGCGGTGATTCGGCGCCCGGCGGAAGCTTTGATCCCTATCTCCGCCACCAGTATGACGTCGCAACAGATGCCGGTCCGATCATGGGCGACGGCGTACGCATCATGTTCACCAACACCGGAACCGCGATCGATGAGATCGAGATTAATACCGTTTCGATCCCCGAGCCAGCGGGAGTCTCGCTGCTTGGTCTCGGACTGGCGGGATTCCTCCTGAGACGTCGGCGTTAGATGCTTTGTCTCTACGATCAACCTGTTTCAAAAAATCGCATCGCATCGCCATGAACCCGACAAACTTCTCCCGCAGATCATTCCTCGGAACCGGCGCGGCTTCTGCCTTGGCGGCTTCGATGCCTAGCATCACCCGGGCCGCGAATCTCAATGGCACCATCCACCACGCCTGTATCGGGGTCGGAGGAATGATGGGCTTCAATGATTTGCAAAATTTTAAGTCGCACCCGAAGACACAGATCGTCGCGATTTGCGACGTTGATCGTGACAACCTTGAGCGCGCCGCGAAAGAGCTGCCGGACGCGCGCAAATACACCGATTGGCGAGAAATGTTTGCAAAGGAAGGGGACAAGATTGACTCGGTCAATGTCACCGTGCCCGACCACATGCACTTTCCGATCGCGATCACTGCGGTGCGGGCGGGCAAGCATGTCTATTGCCAGAAGCCGCTCTGCCACGATGTCGCGGAAGTTCGCGCGCTCACCGAGGCAACTCGCAAGGCGGATGTCCGGACCCAGCTTGGAACCCAGGCCGCCTCCGGGTTTGGCGACCGTCTCGGCATTCACTACGTCCGGGAAGGACTGATCGGTAAAGTAAAACACGTTTACCTGTGCTCCAACCGCCCCGGAGCCATCGATGCCTACCGCCTCCTCGGTCCCCGACCAAGCGAGATCCCCGCCGTTCCGAAAAACCTCAACTGGGATCTTTGGACGGGTAGCGCGCCCGAGCGTCCATACGCACCGGGCATTTACCACCCGAGCACTTGGCGCGCGTGGCAGGACTTCGGGACCGGTTGGTCCGGCGACATCGGCTGCCACGTCTTCGATGCCACCTGGAAAGCGCTCGCTTTGACCGCGCCGAAATCGGTGAAGGCCAAGGTGCAGGAATCGTGGAAGAATTCCTCGATCAGGCGCGGCGAAACGTGGCCGCAAAGTGACCATGTCACTTGGACCTTCCCGGGAACATCCATGACCGAAGGGGACGAGATCGTTGTCGAGTGGTTCGACGGACTGATCTACCCGCCCGAAGAAGCGAAACAGTGGTATCCGGGGGAGACATATCCGCCTGAATCCGCCCTGATGGTGGGCACCGAAGGGGCTATTCTGATCCCCAATGGCGGAGCCCCGCAGCTTTACCCGCTCGAAAAATTCAAGGACGCCCCACGATCGGAACCGGAACTCGATCCCCGCAATCACTACCATCATTTCCTTGATGCCATTCTGGGAACAGCCAAAAACGAATCCTATTTCGAGCAAACCGGCCCGATGACCGAAGCGATCCTGCTCGGAACCGTCGCCATCCGGACGCCGGATGAAACGCTCAACTGGGACACCACCCAGCTCGCCATTACGAACAATCCCGCCGCCCACAAGCTCCTCAAGCGCGAATACCGCAAGGGCTGGGAGATCGAGGGTTTCTCGTAAAAGCCCGGAAGCTGGGGAAGCTCAGATCTGTTCCTTCAAACCGCGCCGGAATTCGCTGGGGGATTCGTTGGAGGCCTTGCGGAACTGCACGTTGAAATGGGAAAGATTCTGGAACCCTGACTCATAGGCGATCTGGGTGATCGATTGCCCGGTCTCTGCCAGCAGGCGCTTCGCGTTTGTAATTCTAACCTCGTTGATGAAGGTCGTCAGCGAACGGCCGGTGTGGCTCTTGAATTGGCGGCAGAAGGTTGGCTTGCTCATCCTGGTGACCTTAAGGAGATCTTCCAGCCTGATCTCCTCCCCAAGGTTGGCCAGGACATAGCCCACCGCCCGACCGATGTCAGCCATGTGGTGGTCGTGCTGATTGAGCGTCAGGCTGGTGTCACAGAGGAGCTGTCGGTCGGCGATGGATGCCGTGGCGATCTCACCTAGTACTTCGATAAATTTTGCGAGTCGGGCGAGCATCGATTGACCGACGATGGCCTTCAGGGCGTTCTCGACGCGGCCGACAACAGGTCCGGTAAAATGGATGCCGAAGTTCGCCTGCCGGAAAGTCTCTTCCAAGGCCCGCATCTCGTCGAGCTGTCCCAGAGGATGGTTGCCGTCGAGGATGAATTGCAGGGAGTAGCCTGATGAGTCCCGCAAATCCGTCCAACAATGGGGGATATTGGGACCGATGAGGACCATGTCGGGAGATGTGAAGTTCGCGACGTGGTTACCGACGAAACGTTTCCCGTTGCCCTTGGTGATCAACGTAAGTTCATATTGCGGATGGAAATGCCATCGCTCTCCTGCTCCAGTCAGGTTGACCTGGCGACCATCAACACAACTCTTTGTGATGTCGGAAACATTGTCGCTCCATGAGAGGCATCTGAATGATCTTCCCGGCTCAAAATTGATTTGCTCCAAAGCGAGTGCCATAAATTTATTAATAGCTGGCCCGGGGAAAATTACGATCAAGTTTTGGCATTAGAGACGCCATCTCCTTAAATCGCGCAAGGAAGCAGACCGTTCATCCTGGAAGATCAGCCCGGACGGCTACCTCACTCAGAAAATCTCCGAGGAAGAGGATCCCCAGCGAAAGAAATCCATGTTCCGTTCGGTCGTTGCTGGTTCAGTCGTTTCATGGCGTGACATCAATCTCCTTGGGGAATACGATTTCTCGGAAATGAAGATCGGGGGCCTACTGATCGGTCAGAGAGGTTGCGCCCGGTTGAGCGATGAACGGCTCTATGATATTCTTGCACTCTATCTGATCAACTTCACGACAATGCTTTCTCCGCACCCCACGGCCTTATTGGCTCCGCGAGGTAGGCATGACGGATTTTGCGGATTTTTGGTGACATACCCCCTCGCTGAGAGGTTTAGAACGGGTGTTGAAAGTCCGAAATTTCCAAGCTTTGTATCAGTTCGAAGGGTATGTCGTAGATGAGTTTATTTGTCAGGAGGTGGGTGCCCAGATTAATTTGCGTTTTGATGCGCGAATTGGCCCCAGGTGTCCTCACTGTCAGAGCAAACTTTCTCGTAATAAGACCGGTAAGTGCGCTGTCATGGACCTGCCCATCGCTGATGGGCCTGTCGTTTACATCTGCTTCCCGAACGTTCAGGGGCGCTGTAAAAAGTGCCTGCACTTTGTCACCACCCGCCCCAAAGAAGTCCATCCGACACGGAATGCCACCTGGCGACTCATGCGAATGGTCAGTGCATGGGCAGCCCACGCTCCTGCAACCCAAATCGCTGCGATCTACGAGATCTCGGACAGCACGGTGCGCCACTACGACAAGGAGGTTCTCAAGGCAGATCTCGCTCCTCCAGATTTAGATCATCTCCGCACTTTACTCGTCGATGAAAAGGCGGTGCGACGAGGCCACAACTACGTCACCATCGTTCTCAACGGGGACACCGGTGAACTTCTCTACATGGCGGAGGGTAAAAAGAGCGAGGTCCTCGATCGTTTTTTTGAGCAACTAAGTTCCGACCAAAAAGCCAGTATTGAGGCAGTCGGGATTGACCGATCTG
>Ga0335396_10000423_pt1 | contig 58098 bp, 46 predicted proteins | sample FRY02_FD_205743 | JGI IMG/M metagenome (GOLD analysis project Ga0335396, IMG submission 205743) | Freshwater microbial communities from Lake Fryxell liftoff mats and glacier meltwater in Antarctica - FRY-02 (spades assembly) (version 2) | ecosystem: Environmental > Aquatic > Freshwater > Ice >...
AGTTATTCCTAATCCTGTAGTCAAACCTGTTGCAGTCATTACAACTGCATTTCCAGAACACACAGTAGGTGATGCTGGAATAACACCTGCATTCGGAGCTCCGGTGCAGGCAGTCGGTGGTGTGAAGGTCAACTTCTTTCCTGCCATTGTACCCATCTGAGCTTTAGTGATAGCGTTGTTAGCTACGGCACCTGAGGAAGTAGAGGGAGACCCCGGTGTTACACTGAAAAAAGAAGAGGTAGGAGCCGCAGCATCATTCAATCCTATAGAAGCTGACACTGTATTGGCTGTAGTAGAAGCACCATAGACCATCTCTATCAAATTAGAGGTCTCAGTCAACCTGACCAAGTAGGATACCTGGGCGCCACCCGTGGATCCAGCGCCTCCTGCGTTCGAGTTATGCCAATTCACGGTAAGAACCCTATTAGGTGCGCTTCCTGTTAATGCGTATCTGATAGTACCTGTACCTAGGTTATTATCATCCCAAAATGGGGCGATAATAGGCCTGTTGGTCGAAGTTGCACTCAATAAATTGGCCCATCCTGAGCTAATAGAACCTCCTCCAAGACGGATCATACCGTTGGTGGTGATACTGAATGTAGTATAGTCTATATTTCCAAAATTGAAGTTGAATCCTATAGCGATGGCTATCTGAGTGCCGTCATCCCCTGCAGCAGTGGAGGTGGTACCTGTTATCTGCGCATAAGTCTCTGAGCCTTCAACCATTGTATAGGCAGAGGCTGGACCTTGAGCGTTGAGCATAGCGCCTGTAGCTAATAGCACAAGCAGCAACGTAGTTATTTTTTTCATCTGTTAATCGTTTTGTTAGGTAAACATTGGAAGGAGAAACAGCCTGAAAATCAGTTATTCCACCTCTACAGCGTGTGAAAGTAATGAATGCTTCGATAGAGCGCAACTATTTGACGATGTATAAACGATATCATCAGACTAAATCGAACTTGGGCCTATACCACTTAAAATCTGCACTTTATCCATAATCTCAGGGGTTCTGTGCCCATCAAGACCTCGTTTCAAGAGGAATCCAATGTTGAAAACTATTTAACCAGGCCTCAGGTCAGCCACAGTTCATGCTGCCCATTTAACATCAAATTCCAGGGACAGGACTTCCCCCGATGGGAGAATATAGCCCCTCTTCGAACTTCAAGATTCAGGCTTGATAGCCTAGTCATCATTATATCAGTGCTTAAGGCAACCCTAGCGGCTTTCTTTCGTATCAAGAATCATACGCGAGAGGATGTTATGGCATTACTATGTAAAAAGATTATATTTGTTCTTCCTAGGTGAAGACTGTGATATGGTCATTAACCTAGCTTCTTTGAGCGCAAAAACCAAAGCATGATGAAACGGATCTTTACTTGGCTGTTCACTGTCGCCTGTGTACTATCAATGCCTGACCTCTTCGGGCAAGGCATCGGATTGAACTCTACTGGGGCTGCTCCTGCCCTGAGTGCTCAGCTAGACATGGCTTCTTCAACCCAGGGGTTCTTGGCCCCACGGATGTCCAAGGCCCAACGTATTGCTATCAGCAGTCCTGCCACTGGTCTTTTGGTCTATCAGAATGACGTTGAACGAGGTTTCTTCTTTTTCGATGGCCTCATCTGGCAAGCTTGGTTAAAGCCGAGGTCTGGTTCTGTCTCCATGGGCCTCTCCTCATCTACCATTACTAAAGGACAGGGATATTCTGTCACCCACGTTCAAGAAGGGCGCGATCAAATTACTTTTTCTAGCACTTACACGAGCATACCTGACATCGCTTTAACTGCTGAAGGTCTGCCAGGAGTTCCTCCTGCCGCCCCTTTTGACTATTGCTATACTGCTTATTCCAATTGTAATGATGTGCATGTGAGTTTCATTCGTCTGAAGACACTCATTGGTATTAGTACTAACATGGGCAGCGTATTCATGGAAACGGGAGTGACGGCCTGTAACCCTGTGTCCTTCAACTACTCGTTCTATAACCTGAGCCACTCAGCGTATACCACTTCCCCCAATTATCCTACACCCACATTCGGACCGGGAACTCTGTTCTATATGTATGCTACGCGCTCATTGACCGCCAGCCCTTCCAATCAGAACGCCTTCAGTATATGGTTCGACTGGGATCAGAATGGAGAATTCGATGCGGTGAATGTCTTTGGGAATAATGAACTCCTCCTTTCTGAGACTGTGGCGACTACGTTGAATTCCTCCAATGCTCCTATCAATAATGTTCAAAACTACAGTGTTACCATTCCCGGTGCAGCCAATTTCTGCAATGGCCCTATCACGGGCAGGATCATGGCGAAGGCTGTAAGTTCTGGAGCCATAGGCCCTCCGCCTTGCGATGAAGTTCAAGTGAGAGGTGAGACTGAAGATTTCGAGATCATAGTCGGTGGAGGTGTAAGCGGTGGTCTTTGTGCTTATCCTCCTAAGGGTGTGAACTGCAATATCTTGAATCCCTTGACTACTGGTTTCCAAGTGAATTGCGCAGATAAATATGGTGCCCCTATCAATGGCATCTATAACTTCAAAGTCGTACAATAATGAACAGAATCAGTAGCCTCCTTATTCTCTTGTTCTTCAGTATGACGAGCATCATGGCCCAAGTGGCCATCAATAGGACTGGGGCTTCCCCTGACCCTTCTTCGATCATGGAAATCAGCAGCAGCAATGCAGGTCTGCTTATCCCCCGTATGACCAGCTTACAGCGTGTAAGTATCGGCAGCCCTGTTGAAGGTCTTATCGTCTATCAAACAGATGGTGCAACTCCAGACTTCTATTACTACCGTTCCGGAGCTTGGAATAGGCTGAATCAGAAGCAAGCCTATCGCAATGAAGTGACCATGGGAACTGTTCCCATTGTTTCAGGAAATGGCACCTTTGGATCAACGGGAATCACGGTTGCCAATGTTTCGACAGGAGTCATGCAGGTAAACCACCCGAACTTTGGGGTTCCCTCTCCTGTTAAGATCCTCACCCCCACTTATAATGAGATTCCCTCACCGCCTTCTATACCAGCGGATCTATGTAAGCCTTCCTTTACCAATAACTGCGGATCGACTGGAACATCTCCAAACTATCAGCATGCTCTTTTAGTGTCCTATATTTCTCCGCCATATTTCGGAGCTTTCCCTGCCGATATGACCCGTTTCAGGCTCTGTCATCAATTACCTGGTACCACCGGAAGCCAATGTAATACCCCTATAGCAAGTAATGGTGATTACTTTTACTATGGTAACGGACTGAATCCAGCAACCTATAAGTGCAGCTTCGTAGGCAATGCCTATAATAACACTTCAGGTCTAAATCCAGGTGATTCATTTGAATTCTTTTTAAGGGGTCAGTTTTATTCCTCGACAAACACAGACTATTATACGGCATTATCTATATTCATAGATTGGAACAGAGATGCTGATTTCTTCGATGCAGGAGAGTCTGTCTTTTCTTCTATTAAAAAAGTATGGCCAGCTTCATACGGTGGGATAGGTCAGGTGCAGCCTGCTCAGAATGTTCCTGCTTTTGCGGTTACTGGAGATTGTACTATGCGTGTCATCGCTAGTAAAATAGATAACAATACCCAACCCTGTCTGAACACAGCTGAGGGTTCTGCTAAGGACTTCAGCTTTTTCGTTATTAACGGAGCGGCACCTACCTATCCTGCAGAGAACCGATTCTGTAATGCATCTGAAGAAACCGCTACTTCATTCAGAGTGCGTTGCTATGATGCAACCGGAACTCCAGTCAATAACAAGGTACACATCCTTATCCAACCTTTCTGAACATGAGGAAAATAGCCTTCCTATTTTTAGTCTTTACATTCTCTCAGCTGAGCAGTCAGGTCATCATCAGCCCTAATCCTGCTGCGGTCCCCAATGCTTCAGCCATGCTGGAGATGGATACCCAGAGCAAGGGTATGCTCATCCCTAGAATGACGGCAGCAGCTAGGAAAGTCATAGCTGCACCCGCTGAAGGCCTCTGGGTGTATCAGACAGATGAGAATCCAGGTTATTTCATTTTTTCGAATGCGCTTTGGCTTCGTGTCGCAAAAGATAGAGCACTTCCAGGAAGAGTGGTCTTCAATGATGTAAGCGAGGCTATAGCCGGTTTTGGAGGTTTTTTAGGGTACTCAGCTACCTATAGTGCAGCAGCGGGATTCGAGGTCACTTTTGCTACTCCTTTCAATATGCCGCCTACTGTCGTATTGTCTTCTGAAGCTTTGCCGGCCCCATCCGGAGTGGATCCTGACAATTATTGTGCGCCTATCCATACCCAAAATTGTGTTCCTTTCTTTAATGCTGATTACTTAGACATCGTGCGCATCCAGAGTTGCCCTGGAGGATCCTGTGTATCTATGACGGCAACAGGGCCTGTCAGTTTTGCCAACAACGGTACAGGGTGCAACAACACTCCGAACAACTATGTAAATTATTTCGATGCTCCAAACACCATTCAAGCGACACTCTATGGCGTCAATACTGCTACTGGAGGAAGTGCAGGGAGCTTCTATAATATCTCCATGGCTTCAGGACAAGAGTGGAAGGATAATCTCTTTGCTTGGATAGATTGGAATCAAGATGGGGATTTTCTTGATGCACAAGAAATCATCTTCGAGCATTATTTCAGTGAACCAGGAAGTACGAATAACCCAGCTTGGGCCGCAGTCATTACTGATGCGGGCTTGGTCGTTCCAAGCGCTGCGAACAATGGCGTAACACTTTTGAGAGCCATGTCTCGTTTTGTGACCACTATTCCAAATCCCTGCGGGACTTTTGCCTATGGTGAGACTCAGGATTACAAGATACTTGTGGCAGGAGCTTCTGGAGCATCAACAGCTGAACCTCGGGCCTCAAATTGTAATGTGAGCAGTGTCTCTGTTTCCGGTTTCAAGGTAAATTGCACAGATGTAATATCAGGGGCTAAAAAAGGAACCAACTTCGACTTTTACGCTACTGAGTATTAAAGGCTCTTAGGATTAAAGATATTCAAACCCTCAGCTTCTTGGATGCTGAGGGTTTTTTCATTCCATATCTTCATCGCCTGATTCAATATGGCTATGAGACTTTTTCTTTTTCTATTCACTGTGCTGCTCTGCTCTTGTTCCAAAGAGCAAAAACCCTTTACTAAAAGCGCTGAAGTCCTCTTTCAGGCCAAAGAGGATTCTGGCATAGCCTTCTCTAATACCATCACGGAGAGCAGTTCCTTCAACTACCTTTTCTATGAAAGCATATACAACGGTGCAGGGGTGGCCACAGCTGACCTGGATAATGACGGGCTAGAGGATATCTTCTTTGCTGGGAATCAAGTCTCCGATAGGTTATACAAGAACCTGGGCGGTCTGAAGTTTCAAGATATCACACTGGAAAGCGGAATCCTCGCAGACGGGGCTTGGAGCAGCGGTGTGGCTATTGCTGATATCAATGGGGATGGCTTAAAGGACATCTATGTATGCCGCTTTATGCTCGAAGACAGTGCCTTACGCCAGAATAAACTCTACATCAATCTGGGTGAGCTGAAGTTCAAGGAATCAGCCGCTGAATATGGGCTGAATGATGCTGGATACTCTTCCCAAGCCACTTTCCTGGACTATGACAAGGACGGTCTCTTAGATGTATTCATAGTGAACCAGCCTCCCAACCACAGTGCTTCTCGCATTGACCTGGAACTAGACAATAGCTATGCATATAGCGATAGACTCTATCATAATGATGGGGGTATATTCAGTGAGGTAACAGCCAGTGCTGGACTCCTAGATCATGCCTATGGTCACATGGCTATCGCCTCAGACTTGAACAGTGATGGCTGGACAGATATCTATGTCACCAATGACTTCGATGAGCCTGATTTCCTCTATATCAACCGGCATGATGGGACTTTTAAAGACATGTCCCATGAGATGCTGCAACACATGTCTAATTTCAGCATGGGAGCTGATGTTGCCGATATCAATAATGATGGGCTCTTAGACATCTTCACGGCAGATATGGTCGCTGAGGATAACAAGCGCCTGAAGACCAATATGAGCGGAATGAATCCCAAGAAATTCCAAGCATTGATAGAGAAAGGATATCATAATCAATACATGTTCAATGCCCTTCAGCTCAACCAAGGAAATGGACATTTCTCAGAGGTCGCTCAGCTCGCGGGGGTCTCTGCTACAGACTGGAGCTGGTCAGCACTCCTGGCCGACTTGGATCAGGATGGGAACAAGGATTTACTGGTCACCAATGGATTGAAAAAAGACGTGCGGGATAATGATTTCAATATTGCCCGAAGAAAACGTGTCAAAGAGCTTCAAGAAGAGGCCAAAGCAGAAGGAAGGACGGGAATAGATGTGAATCCGCTGGAATTACTGGCCCTGTCTCCAAGCACTCCGCTTTCCAATTATGTCTATCAGAACTTAGGCGATTTGCACTTCAAGAAAGCGATGCAGGAATGGGGCTTGGATCAGAAAGGAATGAGCCATGGTGCTGCTTATTCAGACTTGGATAATGATGGAGATCTGGACCTGGTCTTGAATAACATGGATGCGCCAGCCTCCATCATGGAGAATAAACGAGAGTCCTACCTGGATCATCATTGGCTTCAAATAACACTTGAAGGAAATATGCCTTTCGGGACGAGGGTGGAAGTGCTTCAGGAAGAGCGGCTTCAAGTGATGGAATACCAGGTGGTGCGGGGCTACATGTCTAGCAGCACGGGCGTCATGAATTTCGGCCTGGGAACAGATGGCTCTCCTGTGGATGTAAGAGTAACATGGGCTGATGGAAACATGCAGGAATTGAAAGGTATTGCATTGGACCAAAGGATCACCTTAGATCATGCTCATTCCTTTAACAGCAGTCCATTATTAGCAAAGAAAAAGACTCTTTTCAGTGCAGCGGATCTTATTGACTTCAAGCATTCAGAGAATGAGTTCAATGATTTCCTGACTGAGATTCTGATTCCACATCGCATGTCCAGGTTAGGACCCTGCATAGTGACAGCTGATGTGAATGGAGATGGGACTGAAGACGTGTACATAGGTGGAGCCAAGGGCAGCTCGGGCGCACTTTTCTTGCAGCAAGCTGAGGGCAATTTCCTTTCTCATATTTTCCCTGATGGGCGCAGGTTTGAGGATACTGGAGCCGCCTTTTTCGATGCGGATGGAGATGGAGATATGGATCTGTACCTGGCCAGTGGCGGAAATGAAGACCGCAAAGACCTTTTCGTTTATCAAGACAGATTCTTTCTCAATGATGGGCAAGGAAATTTCAAGGATGCGAGCACCAAATTGCCCTTCATTAAAACGAGCACTTCATGTGTCAGGCCTTATGATTTCGATGGGGATGGGGATATGGATCTCTTTGTTGGTGGGAGACAGATTCCAGGGAAGTATCCCTACCCTGCTGATAGCTATCTGCTGCAGAATGAAGGTGGTTATTTCAAAGATGTAACGGCCACATTGGCTCCTGAATTCAAGCAACTCGGCATGGTGACCGATGCACTATGGCATGACAGGGATGGGGATGGAAAGGCGGACCTGACCCTTGTAGGTGAATGGATGCCTATTACTTTCTTCAGTCAGAACGAAGGAAAACTCAGCAAGACCGGAGAGGTGGAACATAGCCGTGGCTGGTGGAACTGCATACAGGCTATTGATCTGGATGGGGATGGAGATGAGGATCTGGCACTGGGGAATCTGGGGCTGAACATCAAGTACAAAGCAAGTCCTGATGCGCCTTTTGAAATCTTCTCTGCTGATTTCGATCAGAGCGGGAACAATGACATATACATGGCCTATCATCAGGACGGAACGTGTTTTCCTCTGCGCGGGCGAGAATGTTCCTCACAGCAATTGCCCTTCGTGAAGGAGCGATTCCCTTCTTATGATGAGTTCAGTAAAGCATCAGTCTATGAGGTCTTAGGCGCTGATACAGCGGGTGCATTGCACTATAAAGCCGAGCAATTTGCCTCTGTGTTCTTGATCAATAATGGATCAGGGAAATATCTCATGGAGAACATGCCTATACAAGCCCAATTCTCTGCTGTGAACGTCATCCTTAAAGCTGATGTAGACCATGATGGAGTTCCTGAGCTCATGCTCTTCGGGAACCGATTTGACAGAGAAGTAGAGACTACGCGGAGTGATGCTTCCTATGGGCTGCTTTTGAAGAAGAACAAGCAAGGAAAATATTCAGCCCTGAAGCAGAGTGTATTCGGGATATATGCAGGATATGATGTGCGAGGTGCCGCATTGATCCCCTGGAATAAAAAAGGCCTGATCATCACTGTGAACAATGATGATACGGTCCGTTGTTTCTCTGAAAATCAGATTAACGAATCACCATAACCCTCTGCGTGATGACTGAAATCCCGTCAGTCAATTGCATGAGGTATATTCCTTCTGCCACATTCTCCCCCACGGTGAATTGATGCGTTCTAATGCCCATAGGCAATTGCATCCGTCTCACTGATTGGCCTGTGATATCCAACAAAGTCGCTTTAATGTTCAGCTGAGGGATTTCTCCGAGATCGATATTTAAGGCATGTCCGTGCACAGGATTAGGATATAGATTCAAACCAGAGAATATTCCTTGGTCTTCCAATCCGCTGGTTCCCAAGCAATCTACTTCACCAATGTTTGCCGTCTTGTTCTTAGTACAGGCATTCTGATCTTGGACCATCACGGTGTATGCGCCATGCCTGACCCCTTGAAGGAAGAACCCTTGCTGAGCGTCTTCATCACTCCACACTGCGGTAAATGAACCCATTCCTCCTGTCACATCTATTTCTGCCGTCCCCACGTCTAATTGACAGCTGTCAGGGGTAGTAGAAAGGATGGTAACCAAGATATCAGCTGGCTGAGACACAGCAACATTGGATGATGTGCTACAGCCGTTAGCATCTGTCATATTGAAGGTGTAAGAACCAGCAGCCACGGTACTTGGATTCAATGTTTGACCAAAATCTGCTCCATTCCAGTTATAAGAATATGGGGCTGTTCCGCCAGACATAGTTGCCTGAATTCCTCCATTAGCCGAACCAAAACACAAAGCTGATGCGCCTGTTAAAGATGCTGTCAAAGCTGTCGGCTGAGTGATGGTGAAAGCGCGTGTTGAAGCACATCCATCGGCATCGGTCACCTGAACTCCAAATGTCCCTGCAGCCAATCCAGAAGCTGTCGCTGTGGTCTGGGAAGATGGGTCATTCCATTGATAGGTATATGGAGCTTGCCCTCCTGTTGCAGTTACTGTTGCGCTTCCATTAGCGTTTCCATAGCAAGTAACATTCTGCAGCCCTGCTGAACTGGTATTCACCCCTCCTGAGCTGGTCACTGTTATGTTCTTCGTCTTTTGACACCCATTGGCATCTGTGATGACTACCGTGTAATCACCCCCTGCAAGATTCATTGCCGTCTGAGTGTTCTGAGAACTTGGATCATTCCATAAGTATGAATATCCTGGTGTTCCTCCTGTCGGAGAAACAGTTGCAGAACCTTCATTGGTACAGCTCGCAGGCGTGCTGCTGGCGTTGCTGGCATTGATTGAAGGGGGAGCTGTAATGGTCACACTGGCCGTACTGGTGCAACCGGCTGACCCTACTGCCGTGACAGAATATGTTCCTGGGCCAATATAATTCAGGTCTTGCGTTCCAATACCCGTGTTCCAATTGTAAGAATATGGCGCCATGCCTCCTGTGAGACTTAAGTCAACCGAACCATCTGTAGAATTCCAACAAGAAGGCGCATCCGTAGATGCGTTCAATACTATTGGAGCCACAGAAGTGATGTAATTATTCCTCAGCTCTGTATCCGAACCGTAAGCGTTACTTACGTTCAATGTCACATTATGTGTGCCCGCTCCATTAAAGACAACACTTGGATTAGCTGCTGTCGAAGTAGCTGGATTACCACCTTGGAAAGTCCATGTCCTAGAAGTAGCTGCTCCTGTGCTGAGGTCTGTGAATTGGAAGGTGCTGCCTACGCATGCCTGCGTCTGATTCACGCTGAAATTCGCATTGGGTGCTGATCCTGTTTGAGCAGGGGCTGTCACACAGAAAGATGTTGTCTCAGAATCGGTAAAATCCACACCGCTTTCAGCAAGTATCCCTCCGTCCTGATCAGTCACGGAGTAGCCTCCAAAACCTCCGCCACAGCAAAGTCCATCTCCATATGAATCAAAGATGGTGAAGTCATAACAGCCTTCAGCCAAACAGAATTCATGCTCGAAAGTCGTTCCGTTCAGCCCTGAAGGATAAGGTCCTCCGCTCTGAACTAAAGCCCCTGAGGAACTGCTCACCTCCCATGTGGTCTCATTGCCATAATTATCTGCTAGAATGGCTACTGTCACCGTATTTCCAGCTACTACTGAGAAGCTGGAAGTATTCGTGTCATTGGATGGATATCCATCGCTTTGGCCATTGGGAGATTGTGTGTACACTGTCAATGTATGGCTTCCAGTTGCTGCGCTGATTCCAGGTATAGTAACCTGAATATGTGCTCCTGAAGCTAGATTTCCTGTATAGGTATATGTCTGTAAGGTTCCATTATCGACCCTGTACTTGATGTTGACTGAGGTCAAAGTGCTTGATCCGTAGTTGCTCAACTCGACTATGGGTGAAAAGCTGCTGCTGCATGAGAACCCGGATGGAGAGATGATACGAGAGATACCTGCATCCAATGCATTAGGAGGTGTACAAGCCAAAGAGTTCAATAGATTGCCACGCTGTGAAGTGATAGCCGTTCTCATCCTGCTCTTCTGACCCGCTGTGAACATATCCATGCAGGTCTGGCTGGTATAATCCATATAATTCTCTACTTGCTGAGTTCCTGAACAAGCAGGAGAAGCACAACTGTTGCTTGAGGTCGTTGGTGGCGTGTCACAGACCCTGTCACCCTCTGTGGAGCAATTGGACTCAGAACAGCTGTTCCCTTGGAAAGTGTGATAGAGGTTGAACGCATGACCTAATTCATGGGTAGTGGTGCGATTCAGGCTGGTATAGCTCTTCAAGTTCCCAAGGGTCCCGAAGGCATTATAGAGGATCACGGCTCCATCCCTATCCGCTGAAGAGCTGGGGAAATATGCGAATCCTTGGATTCCAGCACCGCCATCATTATCCTCTATCTCATTGACTATCCAGATGTTGTAATAGTCGTTCCTGTCCCAACGGCTTAACGCTTTCAATCCAGTCTCTGATGCTCCGCTTCCTTGCCCAACACTAATTCCTTGGCTGCTGTAATTAGCCAGTGAACTTGCATTTATCCTATTGATTCCATTCGTAGGATTTCCTTGTGGGTCCCTTGAAGCTAAGCAGAACTCTACCTCGACATCTACGCCACCTCCGAAACCATTGGTTCCCTGCATCTTCCTATAATCTTCATTGAGGGCATCTATGGCGCTCTGGATCTGGCTATCTGTGATGTTCACCCCTGTTCCCAAAAGTTCACCACTGTGCATCACATGCACCACCACAGGAATGGTATAAATCACCATGCGCTGATTATCTGAACTGGAAGAAGCATGCTCCAAGGAGCGCTCCATTTCTTGGAATCGTTGGCGATATGCTGGGTCTTCATCCATCATCCGATTATGGATAATGTCTGAAGCACATTGCACGGTTTCTCCTGAATATTTTTCGTTTGGTCCTTGCGACATTGCCTGATAGGGCATCAGGACCATCGCTGCGATGATCCATGTCAACATTTTCATAAACGATTCTGCACTCCTTCTCCCCTTCAAAGCACTTTCTATTGGTGAAATCATGCAATGATTACTCTTTTTTGAACGGGAAGGTTTCAGTCATTAGACCAATCCCCATAGGATTTAGACCAAACAGATTGGCCTCAGATGTATATTCGCCCCATGATCAGGAAAAACCTCATATTTCTATTCATTATAAGCACTCATCTTGTTGAAGCTCAGGGACTTGTTGACAACCAGAACAAATACTGGGCATTCAGAGAGCGTTTCAAGCAGGAATTCATCGTTGTAGGTGAAGGTCAAGGGAAAAGCATCCCTGCTGTGAGCCGCCATGATAATTATGAGCGCATAGGTTGGGGAGATGCCACTTTACACCTTGGTTGGTATATGGCCATGCTCAGTACGGAATATCAATTGAGCGAGAAGAATTCCTTCATCCGAACGGATACCGCTCCTGTTTTGCCCTTGGACAGCACTTTGCTTGAGCTATATTTTGCTCTAAAAGCACTGGAAAGACTAGACCTGGAGGCAGAACCTTTCTTTGTAAAAGAGGCCCGACCGGCCTTGAACGGCTTTTTCATACGCGATGATGTGCCCAAGGATATCATCAACTATTTCCCTGGAATGAACGCGATGGAATCAGACTTCACCAAGGCCGATCCTAGAGCCAATGAAGAGAGTCAGGATCAAGTGCATCACCTCATGATGGGACTTATGTGCGTGGTTCAATTCGTTCCTGAACTTACCAAGGTGCGTGGTGAGTCTTTGAATTTCATGGCCAAAGCCCATGCGAAGCGCATCCTTGATTACCTCATCGATGAGAATTGGCATGTGAAGAATCCTGTGCTCCTAAAATCGAATGGCAAGCCACAGAAGGTGATGCGGGGTGGAGAAGGCTATATCTATTCAGGAGGAATCAAGTATGCTATGAGGATGTTGGATCCGGAGAAAACGAAGAACCATGTGAGTCCATTGTACAATTTCTTTTGGTCAACGCTTCGCATGGGCATCAATCCTACTTATCTAAAGGATGACAATGCCCACATGGCCATGACTGTGGCCACTACAGGGAACGGATTCAAGAAGAACACCTTCAGAAAGTTAAGCAAGTTTGCAAAGTCCGATGACTGGTATGTATATCCCCTCTTGAACCTCGCTATGTATCCTCAGAACAGGCGTTTCAAGAAAGAAAGGAACCAGCTTCCAAGAAGCAGGGCCTTGCTGGATATGATGCCAAGGGAAGGCCCTCACTCTACCTATCCTGATACGAACAGTCAGGGTTGGACCGTAAATAATCGTTTCATGCGTGAGAAAAGTGAATTATATTTGAATAAACCACACACGATAGGCGCAGACTATCACGCATTGGATTATATGCTTTTGCATAACCTCTATCTGATGCACTTGAATGGTCTGGTTCCAGAAAGGTCTAAAAAGTAGATGCATGTCGCCTTGGAAAAAATATCTGAGCTATTTGCTTCCCATGAGAGTAGCCGAGTTCCGCAGTTCCTATTCTGGCATCCTCGAGCTTAGCTGGGAGAAGGGCAAATTAGTGCTTAACAGCTCCAGGGCAAATTATTCCCATAACCATTTGCATCAGGTTCTGAAAGGTGCCATGAAGAAGGCGGGAATCAGGCAGAAGCGGGTCAACAGAGTGCTCAATCTAGGTCTGGGCGCGGGAAGCAGCATACATATCCTGCGAGATGAGTGGGGAAAGGACCCTTTCATACGTTCTGTGGAGATAGACCCATTGATCATAGATATCGCTGATAAATACTTCGATGTGGATGAAGATGGGAAGCATGAAATCATACATGCTGATGCCCTTACGTTTCTAGAAAAAGACAGAGATTCCTATGACCTGTACCTCATAGATTTGTTCATAGATGATCAGGTAAATACGGCTGTCTTGGAGGCAGAATTCATCCAGGATCTCTTAAAGAAAGCGCTGAGTGGGGCACATATTCTCCTGAATACGATGGTAGGTCCACACACGGAAGGCTTCAAGGCCGATTTAGGAAAAGCAGGGATAGCTTATGAGACATACCGTTCCAGAGGAAATGAGGTCTTCATCTTTAAGGGCAAATGAACTCCTCAGCGCAGCTCGTATTGAGAGCAGCGTATATCGAACTTCACATTCTCTACCGAGCGAAAAGGGATATCCCAATCCCCGTCATATTGAATCCGTGCCGGAAGCACTTCTGATCCACGTTTCACATTATCCACTTTCATCCAGATGTTGAAGTCAAAGAGCAAGGTGTTATTCTGAATCACATACTCTCTGTTCATCACTTTCATATCCTCCTTATCGAAGAAGCTGATCATGCGCTTGATTACGGTTTTGTTCTTGGACATGCCTGGCTTCGCCTCTACATGGAATACATAGCACCACACAGAATCTGCGTTGTAAGCTGAGTAGACAGAGTAATCATAGTACGGACTCATCTCAGCACTGAAGATGTCCATACGGTCGCCTATGAAGGGCACAGAGCTGATCTCCTGACCGGGATTGAACATCATCTTTTTCAATTGGGATTTATACTCCTCCATCCTACTTCCCTTCACCTCATCCTGCTCCATCTGGCTGATGCTCAGTGATGTGGGCTCAGGATTTCTAGGAAAGAATATCTCATCATACATCTCGGCCGTCAAGTAGCGATGTTCTCCTTTACGGTCATAGAGCTTCCCTTTTACCTCTTCGCTTTCTATCTTCACTTCACGCATTCCTTTGCTTAAGGTCTGCTTCGCTTTTCTCTTCAGGCTGGCTTTCTCCTTCTCGCCTTTATTGCGCACTTCCAAGTAAGAACTCATCTGATGCGGATAGTATTTCAGATTCAAGAAAGCCTGGTAGAATGAGGAATCGCTGATGACCTTCTCCATGAAATCTACAGCATCCAGGTCATCCTCAGCGGTGATGATGAACTCCTTCAACTGCACTGCTTTTACGATGGCATCCTCCCCTTGTCCCAAGCTATCAAGGCAAGTGATTAAAAGGAAGACAGAAAATAAAAAGATCGTTCTCATTTTGCGTAAAATTACCCCATGCATATCAGAACAGCTCAAACTGAAGATCTATTGCAGATCGCTTCCATTGGCAAAAGGTCTTTCCTTGCTGCTTTCTTGAACGAAGGGAATAAGGAAGAAGTTATTGCCTATGTGCATCAGGTCTATGATCCAAGTGCATTGAAAAGAAGATTCTCTGATGCTGAAAATAGCTTCTTGGTCGCAGAAGAAGAAAAGGATGTGGTAGGTTTTGCTGAATTGAATCATGAAAAACCTGGACACGGATTGTCCTCTGCTTCTTTGAAATTAGAACGCTTATATCTGGATCCTGATTGTATTGGAAAAGGTTATGGAGCGGCATTGATGAAGGAATGTTTTTCTCGGTGCAAGGAGCAAAAATCAGAGTTCCTCTGGTTACAGGTCTTGCGAAGCAATAAGCAGGCCATCACCTTCTATGAGCACTGGGGATTCAAAGAGTTCAATCGTTCTCCTGCCAAGTTCAAGGCCGATAATGAATTGGACCTGTGGTTGTGGAGCAGAAGCTGAGGGGAGTCTGATGCTGGGAATGGATCCAGGGCTCGATGCCAATGGAGGCTTCATAGCCATATTATGCCCGCTGGGAATGACGGGAGCTAGGCTGCTTCTCTCAGCATCTATAGAATTGCAAGAAAAACAGAAGCGCTATGCCCTAGTGACCATGTGTTTGGACGTGTGGCAGGGATATGCGGCTGTGATTGAGAGGGTGTGAAGAAGCCTCAGTTATTATACTTCAGGTCATTATACTGTGTTGAAATGTTTATTCCATTAAGTAATAAATGAGTAAATTAGAATCTAGGAAATGTCGGATCTTGTGATTAGGTTTAATAACCAAAAATTAAACCCACACATTATGAAAATCCATATTACTGGTAATCAAGGCATTACCCTCCATGATAAGTAAAAAACACCATCATAAGTTCCTATTACTCACTGTACTAGGTTTATTATTTCCACTCTTTTACCAAGCTCAAAACAATTTCCCTTGGGAATGCGGAGTAGATGAGATTACATATCAGAATTCTCAACTTTTACCACTTGATTGTAGTCCAACGAGTAATGCATTCGTCTCAAGGTATAGACCGAAAGAATCCTATATTCCCGATAATGACCTCATCGCCATTAAATATGTTCACATTGCATTTCATATATGGCAAGATGAAAATGGGGAAGGAAATTGGAGAGACATACCTGAACATCATGCAAGATACGATTCCATCTTTCAAAGGATTAATGACTTCAATCTAATAGATCAAGTTAGTTTATTGCCTGCGGTCCCATATGTAACTTATGGATTCGAAGATTCTAAAATTAGATTTGTTATTGATGAAATTTACTTCTACCCAGGATTATCGTATAGATAAGTTCTTTAAGTATGCTAGCTTGCGTATCATAGATCAGAAGGGTGTAGTCGTACAAGAGGCTCAACTTAAAGTAGAACAAGATCAAATACTGCTTCCAATATCTCTAGTCCCTTCAAGTTATCGATGTGAAGTTCTAATTGACGGCATTTCATACCGTAGCAGCCAATTAATCATCAAATGAGAATAGGAATATTGATATTAGCGATCCTGTGCTGCTCTTATGGGGAAGCACAGAATCGCTTTTTCACATTTGTGGAAGGTTGGGTGAACAATGCTAGTTTAGAAACAGCAGATGGATATTTAGTTATGGGTCTAGGAAATGTAGGATTTCCTCCGGTCAATCATTTTCTCAGATATAATTTTATTAATACGGAAGGCTCTATAACTAATTATTTGGAATTCGAGGTAGATACAGTCCTAGGTACTTCTTCCCAAGGACAATCGAATATGATGATTCAGATTCCTAATGGAAACTATTTGAGTGCAGGAATCTTGGTACGCGATGAAGCACCCGTGCAATATGGAGTTATTTATGAGTATGATCCAATCTCTAACTTGATTTCAGTTCGCTCTACTCTGAATGATGCTTCGTTGACCCAGTTCTGGGGTTTGGCTTACCGCACGGATACGACCTATTCGGTGATTGGCTTGCGTGCTAATGGGCTCAATCAGGACGCTAGAGTTTATCGTTTCAACATTAACGGTGACCTTATTTGGGAAACAGACTTTTTTTGGGGAGGAGAACAACAAAGAACTCGACCCCACGATCTTATTACTCTCAATTCAGGTCATACTGCTGCCCTCTTCTGGGAAATTGACTCAGGACAACCAGCTTTCCATGATCGCTGGCGTGTACGCTTAACGCTATTAAATGATTTAGGTCAGATTGTATGGAACCGCTATCCCGGTGACCATGAGAACTACCGCATACGCCCTGGAGGCATCACCGAGCAGGATGGGGATATTCTGGTAGCTTTCTCAGACCCGGAATATTATGATGAGACTGGTGAGTGGCAGCCTAGCCCATCGAATAGAGTTCGATTTGAGTTGTATGATACGCTTGGAACCTTATTATCGTCAGATAGTCTTGACGAATTGAATGAAAATATTAATGCAAGAAGGACAGTTTCTCAGATTCAACATTTGACTGACGGAAATCTTCTAGTATCTGGCTATCACGAGCTACAGCATGGCTTTCTTGCCAAGATAACACCTGACTTAGAGACCATTTGGTTGGAGAGATACAGCCCTTATGAATATACTCCTGGAGTATTTGATTTCAATACTCAGATTCTTAATACCATCGAAACCAGTGACGGTGGCTTTCTCTGCACGGGGATGTTCTCTGCTGACCCTGGCAGTGAGCCTCACCCCTCAGGCATCCAAACCGCCATCGCCCTTAAAGTAGATCAATACGGCTGCCTTATAGAAAACTGCCAAGTGGGGCTGGAGGAGTATGTGATGGGAAGTTTGAGTGTCTATCCTAATCCTGTGGGTGCTAGCTTGAATGTGAGTCTGCCGCAGGGAGTTCAGGTGGTGCAAGTGACTGTGGTAGATGCGATGGGGAGATGTGAAGATTTGAGATTTGATATCAATGGGCAAGGAATTCTCAGCTCTCAAATTTCAGATTTCAAATCCTCCTCCGGTCTCTATTCCATCATTATCACCAGCCGTGATGGGAGAATGTTTACTGGGAAGTTTGTGATCGAATAGCTTTCTCCTTGCGAAAAGCACTTTAGCAAAAAAGGGGGGGCTGTCGAGTAGGCAGCCAGAGCTTTTGCTCAAGTAACCTCCCCCAATGCTGCCTTCATGATTCCATCTGCTTCCTTCTGCGAAGGAGCTTGAACATACACCCTCAATACAGGCTCAGTTCCTGAAGGTCGAATCATGAGCCAAGAATCTTCTGAGAGGATGAACTTGAATCCATCCATAGTCTCTAGGCGTTTCACTTCATAGCTGCCGAATTTTTTCAATTCCCCTGTCTCGCATCGCTTCACCACGTCCAACTTCTTCTCCATGCTCAGCTGCAAGTCATTTCGGATGAATACAAAGGGGCCGACCAGACTATAGACTTCTTGGATGAGTTCATTGATCCCTTTTCCAGCAGTTGCCATGAACTCCATGAGCAGCAGCGCCATCCATATTCCATCGCGCTCAGGGATATGTCCCGACACGGTCATTCCGCCACTTTCTTCTCCTGCGAAGAGCACGGGTTCCTTGACCATGACCTCACTGGCATACTTGAATCCGATCTTCACCACGGTGAGCGGTAATCCATATTTCTCGCATAGATCTTTCAGCTTGGTGACCGTAGAAAATGCCGTGACCACCTTGCCTTTCTTGCCTTGGAAATGAGCGAGATAATAGACCAGGAGCAACATGATATGGTGGGAGTCTATGAATTTCCCATCTCCATCCATAAGCCCGATACGATCAGCATCTCCATCAGTAACAAGGCCGCATTTCAATGTTTTATTCTGCTGCAAATGCGCTGCAAATGCATCCAGATTCCGCGCGATGGGTTCTGGAGAAATCCCTTGGAATGTGGGGTCGACATGGGCCCTGAAGAAATCCATTTCTGGGAACAAGCGCTTCATCACGAATTGCCCTGAACCATACATGGCGTCATAGGAATAGGCATGCGCCACCTTGCGCAGTGCAGCCATGTCAAAGTTCTTTTCGATGGCCTTGACATAGGGCTCTTCCAAGTCCATAAGCTGGAAGGAAGCATGATCATTCAAGAAGGCGTCATCTGGTTCATAGGAGACCGAAGGTGTGTCAGGAATGAGTGCTTCTATCTTGGTCAATGAATCGCCACCCATGGGTCCGCCCAGCGTGGTCTTCAGCTTATAGCCATTGTAATCAGAAGGATTATGACTGGCTGTGATCATCACTCCAGTTGCTGTTCCTAGGTCCCGCGCTGCCATAGCTAGCATGGGCGTAGTGATGATCCTGTCAGAGTATATGACCTGGATCCCATGCTCAACAAGTACCCTCGCTACAGTTTTAGAAAAAAGTGGCCCAGCGAATCGGCAATCATGGCCTATGACCACTTTCTTAGGAAGTCCTTCCGCATGGATCCAGAGCGCTATTCCCTCCGTCATGCGAGCTACGTTCAGCACGGTGAATTCATGAGCGATAATCGCACGCCAACCGTCCGTCCCGAATTTGATCTTGTCTGCCATAATCTCGAAAGCTTTTAAAAATTTCTCAACGCATGATTCCTCTCCTATTCATCTCTCGTTGATAGTCCCTTGCATAATTATTATGCGCTCGCAAGGTTTTGCTGAAATGATGCAGGCCTGATCCATCAGCTTTGGCGCACATGAAGATGAACTCGTGTTGTTGCGGATTCAATACCGCATCTATAGCTCCGCGATCTGGCATGCGTATGGGTCCTGGAGGAAGGCCTGGAATCTTATAGGTATTGTACGGACTGTTCTTCTTAAGGTGTTCTTTCAAGACCCTTCGAATCCTGAAGTCTCCCACGGCAAATATCACCGTAGGGTCTGATTGCAAAGGGATTTTTTGTTCTAATCTATTCAAGTAAAGCCCTGCGATGGTGGGCCATTCCTCTGCATGTTCTGATTGCTCAGCTTGCACGATAGAGGCCAGTGTCACTACCTCAGTCTGGGTGAGTCCTTTCTTTTCTGCTTTGGATAATCTATCCTTGGTCCAGAATTTCTTAAACTCATCAGCCATGCGTTTTATGAAGGCTTGTTCTGTGGTGTTCCAATAAAATTGATAGGTATTAGGAACGAAGAGAGCGATGAAATTCTCTTGTTTGAATCCATAATAACTGATGATGCTATCATTGGTGAAGGTCTTCAAGAAGCTTAATGAATCTCCTTCCAATTTCTTAGCGACTTTACCCGCAAGCTGCGCTAAGTTGCGCACATTATTGAAAGAGACTTGCACAGGAGTCTGTGCGCCAGAACGAAGCATATCCACCAGTTCATTATTGCTCATTCCGTCTTTGAGGATGTAGCGACCGGGCTTGATGAGTTCATTATATTTCTTCCTATTGGCCACCCAATGAAAAGAGTCCAGGTCCTTCAAGACCTTGGCCCGTTCTAAGTCCTTGGCCACCTTCTCGAAATCAGATCCTGTATGCACGAAGAACTCCGTATCTGCATTCACTTCGACATTGGAAGCATAGACCGCTTGGTACTTGGACCAGCCCCAGTAGACTGCGATTCCCAGCAATGCAACAGTGCCTATCAGGCGTATTTTTTTCAAATCAATTCCAATGTGAAGAGCAGGTCTCCCCGCTCATTTTTTCTTCTGTAAACATAAGATGCCTTTCTGAATAGCCCTTGACTTGCCACATTATCAATTTGCACCCAAGCATGGATCGCTTTGACTTTTGTTTGCTCGACCAACAAGGACTTGATTGCTTCCAAAGCTTTGATTCCATTGCCTTTTCTGCGATCAGAAGTTTCATGAATCAATATACCGATCTGAACCGTTCCATCCGAATCATTCAGGTCAAAAAGATCAAGCACGCCTTTCTCATTTTCTTCTTCAGCGCTGCAGATGATCCAACGTTCTTGGCCGTCCTTGGATAAAGAATGTTCCGCTGTCAAATATGCCATCAGATCATCCCGATGATAGGGCTCGGTCCGATTACCAAAGCGCCAATGCCCTGCTTCATTCTCCCATTCCAAGAGTAATTCCAGGTCTGATTCTACTGCTTTTCGCAATTGGATTCCTTCAATCATTCGTAAGCCATTTCACCGCAAAACACTTCCTCTGCCCGACCTTCCAACGTGATCGCATTGAAGCCCTTTCCATCTTTTTCAAAGCATACAGAAAGATCTCCGCCTCTTGCTTTCACTTGGATCTCCCCCGCTTCTAATCCTTGCTCTGCTGCAAGGGCCAATGCCGCAGCCGTGACTCCTGTTCCGCATGCTAGGGTCTCTCCATCTACACCTCGCTCGAAGGTGCGTATTGCGATGTGATTCTTATCTATCATTGATACGAAGTTTACATTGACTCCATGTTTCTTATACGTCTCATTAAACCGGATTGCACTGCCCTCTTTCTCTACGTCCATCTTGTCCAAGCCTTCTGCTCTCTTTACGATCAAGTGTGGCGATCCAGTATCCAAGAACATTCCCAATTCATGTTCCTCTAGCTTCTTCACATCCTTCATGCTGATTTTCACAGTATCTTCCTTCAGCCAAGCTTCATGGATTCCATCAAGGGCTTGAAAGCTGCAATGATTCTCAGGCATCATACCCAATAGTTTCGCGAAGCGCACTCCACATCGGCTGCCATTTCCGCAGAAGCTCCGTGACGCATCCGGATTCAGAAAATCTATCCAGAAGTCTGCTTTATCTGATTTCTTGATCAAGATAATGCCATCAGAGCCTATCCCGAATCTGCGGTCACAGAGCTTGGCAATCAATGCTTTATCCCTGTCAGGAAAGGAATTCTGACGGTCATCGAGCAAGATGAAATCATTGCCAGTACCTTGATATTTGAAGAAGTAATGCTTCATGAAGTGTAAATGTCGGGTTTTTAGGGGTTGATTGGATTTGATTGCTTCAATTCGGTTTCTAGACTCATTGGGCAGGCTAGCGTCTATTAACAGAATTTAACATGGGCTGATCTCAATATGGGAGGCTTTGGGTCGTTCTTTGATATATGTCATCCTGAGAGATCGGGTATGATCCTTGTTAAGATTTAAGAAGAACAATGAAGAGCAAAGGAATATGAAAAAGATTATTGAAACATTCGCAATCGCCTTGCTGGGCGGCCTCTTTTCAATAGGTATTTATAAAGGATTCATAGAGCAACCACAGGCTCTGAAGTTGCTGGAACAGCAAGCTCCTGTCAAACTGGCTGCTTTACCTATAGGTGAAGATGGAGCCGTGCTCGATTTCACCACAGCCGTGGAAGCCAGCCTGAATACGGTAGTCCATATACAGACGCAGACCATGAGCCAGCCGAACATGAATCCTTGGATGGATATGTTCAATCAAGGAGCTCCACGTGTTATGCAAGCCTCCGGTTCAGGAGTGATTATCTCCCAAGATGGGTACATAGTCACTAATAATCACGTGATAGATAAAGCCAATAAGATTATGGTGACCCTGAATGATAACCGCTCCTTGGAAGCAGAAGTCATAGGTGCTGATCCAGCCTTCGACTTAGCCTTGCTCAAGGTGAAAGAAAAGGACCTTCCCTTCGCCACCTTCGGGGATTCTGATGGGGTGAAAGTGGGTGAATGGGTCTTGGCTGTGGGTAATCCCTTCAACCTAACTTCTACTGTCACAGCGGGAATCGTCAGTGCCAAGGCGAGGAATATCAACATATTAGCCTATGACCCCAATCAGGATATCTTCCCTGTAGAAAGCTTCATCCAGACTGATGCAGCGGTGAATCCGGGCAACAGCGGAGGAGCACTTGTGAATACCCGGGGAGAGCTTATTGGCATAAATACAGCCATCGCTAGCCGCACTGGTTCCTATAGCGGCTATTCCTTCGCGGTGCCAAGCAGCATCGTGCAGAAGGTGACGCATGACCTGCTCGAATTCGGGAATGTACAGCGGGCTTATATCGGAATCAGTATCTCAGACTTGAATCAGGAAGTAGCCGACCAGTTGGGCATCAAGGATGTCTCAGGTGTCTATGTGCGTGGCTTGGTTGCTGGGGGAGCTGCAGCGAGTGCTGGGATCAAGGAAGGAGATATCATCTATAAGGTCGGAAGCCGGAGAGTGGCGCATGTTCCAGAGCTTCAGGAGCAGGTGAGTCAGTACCGTCCTGGAGATAAAGTGACGGTCACTGTAAAAAGGAACAATGATCTTTTAGCATATAACGTTACTGTTACAGATCGAAGCGGAAGTACGAGTTTGGTCAGCCAGCCAAAGGCAGAGAGCATTAAGATTTCAGGTGCTATATTTGAGCCGGTCAACAAGCAAGACTTGGAAAGACTGAGGATCCCATCGGGGGTCCGATTGAAGAAGGACGGTGATGGAAAATTCAGCCAAGCGGGCATCAAAGAAGGTTTCATCATCACCCGAATCGATAAGAAGAATGTTACGAGACCGGAAGATGTCGTTTCGCTATTGGGCTCCAAGGAGGGAGGAGTCCTGATAGAAGGGGTCTACCCCAACGGAACGGTTGCATACTATGGTTTCGGGATGTGAAAGGAAAAGTATTGGTAAACCTGCATGAGTCAAAAATGGAACCGCGTTCATCTGTTAATCTGTTTTGAATCAGTTTATTAGTATACCAATCGCATCCTATTCAAAGGGTCGACAGCGGTCGGCCCTTTGTTTTTTATATGCTTTTGAGGAGGGATAGCTCTTGCCTCCTCGCCATAAAAAGACTACCTTTGTGGACTGTTTTATGACAGCGGAAACACTCAGAACAGTTGCACCTTTTACACCTTTTTAGAACCTTATATGCTTTATGAGACAGCTTAAGATAACTAAGTCCATAACCAATCGCGAAAGCCAATCCTTAGACAAATACCTACAAGAAATCAGCAAAGAAGAGCTGATTACTGCCCAGGAGGAAGTCGAGTTGGCTCAGCGAATCAAGCAGGGAGATCAGAGAGCTTTGGACAAGCTTACCCGTGCTAACCTTCGTTTCGTGGTATCTGTTTCCAAGCAGTATCAGAACCAAGGACTTAGCCTTCCTGACCTTATCAATGAGGGAAACCTTGGATTGATTAAGGCGGCTCAACGTTTTGATGAGACCCGTGGTTTTAAATTCATTTCCTATGCCGTATGGTGGATCCGTCAGAGTATCCTTCAGGCATTGGCAGAACAATCCCGTATCGTTCGTCTTCCATTGAACCAAGTAGGTTCTTTGAGCAAGATTAACAAGATGTTCTCTAAACTAGAACAGGAATTCGAGCGTCCTCCATCTGCTGAGGAACTTGCCCACGCACTGGACCTTCCTACTGAGAAAGTAGTACAGTCATTGAAAGTAAGCGGTCGTCACATCTCTATGGACGCGCCTTTCACCGATGATGGGGATAGCAATTCCCTCTTGGATGTATTGATCAATGATGATTCCCCAGATGCGGACAGCAATCTATTGAACGAATCCCTTCAGAATGAAGTTGAGCGTTCATTGGCTACCCTTTCAGGACGTGAGCGTGATGTGATACGTCTCTTCTTCGGAATAGGAATGAACCATGGATTGACCTTGGATGAGATCGGAGAGAAATTCGACTTGACTCGAGAGCGCGTGCGCCAGATCAAGGAGAAAGCCATCCGCAAACTCAAACAGCAATCTAAAAGCAAATTGTTAAAAGCCTATCTCGGATAGGCTTTTTTCTTTTGCAGGCCTTATTGTCACTTGAACACTTAACCCCCTAATCCCTGTATAGCGCATGTCATTAGAGATCCTCACTCAGACCAACGAGAAATGGATAGATAGAAAGCGATCCGGTGTAGACCTGTTGAACGCCATCGGTCATCTGATGTATGATAAGAACATCGAACTGGTGCTCTTCCGCAATCCGCTCATTGATGAGAGCGTTCCTGAATTGCTCAACCTCCATGAGTACGCACAGGATATCGTCAATAAGCCCATAGACATCCATATCACTTCCCAGCTGGCTGCACTGCTTACTAAGATGGACCTCGCTCCATCTAAGATTGATATAGGTCGCCTCTCCAACGAGTGGATGACCGAAGGGGAGAATTACCCGACTCAAGAAGCTTTCTTGAATGACAAGTTGGCCAAATTAATCGGACGTCAAGCAAGCCATGATATCAAGCCGAAGGATGTAGTGCTCTATGGATTCGGCCGTATCGGAAGGTTATGTGCACGTGAACTGATTCGCATGAGCGGTGTGGGACAACAACTCAGACTAAGGGCCATCGTGCTGCGTACCGTGAATCCTACCGAGGTCACCAAGCGTGCAGCTCTTTTCCGTATGGATTCTGTGCATGGACCTTTCCAAGGTGTGGTCAATGAGGTTCCTGAAAAAGGACAACTCATCATCAATGGACAAGTGGTGCAATTGATCGCGGCCAATACTCCTGAAGAAATCGACTATACGAGCTATGGTATCGATGAGGCTTTGGTCATAGACAACACAGGAGTTTACCGTGATGCCGAGCAACTGGGACGTCATTTGAAAGCCAAAGGGGTCAGCAAGGCATTGCTCACTGCTCCTGGAAAAGATATGCCAAACATCGTGTATGGATTGAACCATGCTGATTATGATCTAGACAAGACCGACCTGTGGTCAGCGGCCAGCTGTACCACCAATGCCATCTCCCCTGTCCTTGCCGTTATAGATAAGGAATTCGGAGTGGAGAAAGGGCATATAGAGACTGTACATGCGTATACCAATGACCAGAACCTCTTGGATAATTATCACAAGAAGGAGCGCAGAGGAAGATCCGCTGCGATTAATATGGTCATCACAGAAACCGGTGCCGGAAAAGCTGTGACCAAGGTTATGCCGCACTTCGAGAACAGGCTCACTGCGAATGCCGTACGTGTCCCAACTCCGAATGGTTCTCTAGCGATTATGCACTTGAGTTTGAATAAAAAGGTGGACCGTGATGCCGTGAATGCTGTGCTGAAGAAAGCTGCTCTTGAAGGTGACTTGGTAAATCAGATCAAGTATAGCCTAGAGCCTGAGTTAGTGTCCAATGACATCATAGGGAATAGCTGCTGTGCTGTATTCGATTCTCCTGCGACCATCGTTTCCAATGACGGAATGAACTGCGTGGTCTATGTATGGTATGACAATGAATTCGGATATACGAAGCAGGTCTTGAGACTGGCCAAGTATCTGTCCAAGGTGAGAAGGTTGATCTATTATTGATCAGCCCGACCATAAAGAATGGAAGACCGCCTCTGAAAAGGGGCGGTTTTTTTATCCCTGATACTTCGTCCTATACTTCAGATAAAGCTCCTTCTGGAAATTATCCAAGTCCACTTCTCGGCCTTGGATATAGGCTTTGATAGATGCCTATTTTTTATCTAGCTTCTGGCGAACTGCAATAGCAAATTGAATTCACTCTTATCCGCAGCTTTGATGGCTTTCAGGTACTTGATTCTTGAATCGCTATGCTGTGTAAGGCTCCCTGTACCCCAAGTGAATACCTCTTGGCCAAATATTCTGTCGATTAAAATATCTGCCATCATTCGGCTATGTCTTCCATTGCCATTGGGAAAACAATGAATACATACTATCCGATGCTTGAATCTGAGCGCTGTCTCTTCAGGGGTATACGTTCCTTTCTCTATCCAGAATCTTGTGTCTTCGCAAAGCTTCTTGAGTTCTACCGGAATTTGCCAATAATCGACACCAAAGTTCTTGTCAGACTTTCTAAAGTCCCCGGCCCATTTCCACACATTCCCAAACATCCTCCTATGAAGATTCTTGATGAATTTTTCCGTGAGGATGGTCTCCTTTTTCATAGAAGAAGTTAGTGTCCATTGAATGGCTTCTTCAATGTTCTGTTGCTCAAATTCATCTAATTCTTCTCTTGTGGCAATCGACTGAATAAGAAGCCCCTCTTTTTCTACTTCGTCCAATGGGGTTTGACCATGTATATAATCCAGGTCTAATCCCATAATGCTTTTGGCAATTCTTGTTTGAGGATAATCGTGCGCTCTTCTATGGCTTTTTTCAATCGCATGGCTGAGTTCTCTTGATCTTCAAGCTTCATAGTATTGGATGTTCGAGAGACGATTTTCTCGGCCATGGTTCGCGCTTTACTCTCGATATAACCATCCAATGAACCGGCTTTAGGAACGAAACCATAGACCAATTCCATATCCAAAGCTCGTGCTGTTTCTCTCAGAGACTTGAGGGTGATTGCTCCTTCTTTTTCTCGTGTTTCAATTTCTTGCACACTTTGTTTGGTAATGGAAAGCTTGTTGGCCAATTGCTGCAGAGACATTCCTAGAGCTGTGCGAACGGCTTTAACCCAACCGTTAGGCGGATTGGGATATTCACGGCTTGCTGAGAACAGCTTGATCCTGGACTCTAGTTGATCTATTTGGAGCTTTTTCTTGTTCATGACTTATGGCATTAGCCTTAATTCTTCTTCAAATGTAAGGCTATTACCTGACATAAAATAATTTATTGTCATGTTATTGCCTGACTTTATGCAAATATACGTAAGGCCATGCCCTGACTTATTGAAAATACCCACGTATTAACATCGCTGTTTTCGTGCAGGATTAACTGATGCTGACTATCGCCGAACAGCTTAAAATTTCTCCTTTTCAAGAGTTGTCAAACTTTAATTCCCGAAGCATCCTTGTTGAACATTACCTTGGACTTACCCAATTACCTCAGTCATGCGTTCTTAGATATTGATCTTCCTCGTTTCAATCATTTTCTCTCAGGATCTTATCTCCCAAATCCAAATGGAGCTCGGCACCACTTGGCATCATCATTATTGCTGTCCATATGGCTATTATGAAGAAGGATATAGACGCAATGAATATGTAAGTGACACCCTAATAAACGGAGTAAGCTACATACATATCATAGGTGAAAGCCACGGCTCAGCCAGTTCTGATGGTGTCGACTGGTCACCTAGCAGTTATGTAGAACCAGATTATATATTGCTTGAGGAGGGAGATGCTATTTATGAATTGATCGATGGAACACTCTACCTGGTGATGGATTATTCTGCCAATGCAGGACAGGATTTAACGGTATACGATTCTCTATTCGATAATGAGATTTCTATTCGTGTAGACTCTACAGAGACCTCGCTGCTTTACGGACAATTAAGAAGAGTTAAACACGTAAGTCTTCCTATAGATGGAGGTGCGTATTGGCACCCTTTAGGACGCTATGTAGAAGGTATTGGAAGAGTAGACGGAGATTTCTGGCTCGATGGACAAGAGATGGCCCCTGGTTTTTGGGATGGCGTCTACAGCGAGTCTTGTTTAATAGACCTCCCGTCTTTCCCGGCATCTGCTGCTTCTATCTTTGATTGCACTACACATCCATTGGGCCTTAATGAAGAAAAGACAATTCAATACCTGCTTTCTGAAAATCCATCCATTGGTTTTTATACCATTTCTTTTCCCAATGGATTCGAAGGGGACATCTCTTTATTCTCGTCAGAAGGAAGAGTTCTAAATCCTTCCTTCTATCAGAAGTCATTCCACCTGCTAGAGTTAGATCTTCGAGGAAACTTATCTGGAATGTATTTCCTCAATCTTCAGTCCAAAGATGGTCAGAGTCAAAGCTTGAAGTTAATCAAACTATAAGAAGCTGATCATCCCTGATACTTCGTCCTATACTTCAGATAAAGCTCCTTCTGGAAATTATCCAAGTCCACTTCTCGGCCTTGGATATAGGCTTTGATGACATCGTTCGTGCGCATGTCCAAGGCGTCACCTGTAGAGATGAAGAGCGTGGCATCCTTATCCATCTCTAGGCTTCCGCATCGCTTGTCTATTCCTAAGATCTTAGCGGGGTTCAATGTGATAGCGCTCAATGCCGCTTTCTTGTCCAACCCATACGCTACGCAGGTCCCTGCGGTGAAGGGCAGATTCATGGTGTTCATCTCAGGCATACGGTCTGAATTCTCTAAGCAAAAGAGTATTCCTTCCTTGTCCAACATGGCAGCCAACTTATAATTCTGATGGGCATCATCTTCTGGGAAATCAGGAAGGCCGTGGATCTTGCTGATCATCACAGCTATTTTACGGTCCTTCAACAATGGAATGATGAGATGGGCATCATAGCCTCCTACGATTACGGTGTTCTCTATTCCCAGGTCCTGAGCCATGTGTATGGCCGAGATCATCTCGTTCACACGATCCGTGTGCACATAAAAACGCTGTTTCCCATTGAACAATCCTCTGCATGCCTCAGCTCTTATGTCGAATTCCGCAGAATTATCACGCAAATATGCTTGCGCTCCTTCGAAGAAATTTCGCAACTCAGCGACCTTCTTATCATAGTCAGGATCTGCTGCTCGCTCTCGGGTCTCCCAGCTCCATTTGGTGGTAGAAGGCCAGTTCACATGAATGCCATCATCTTCTTTCAGCAGAGCATCTTCCCAGTTCCAGCCGTCCAGCATCATGATGGATGAAGTGCCTGAAATAAGTCCACCTTGTGGGCTCACTTGAGCCATGAGAACGCCATTGGCACGCACTGTAGGTGTCACTCGTGAATCTGTGTTGTAAGCAATCACACTGCGCACATGGGGATTAAACAATCCGGTCTCATCCATATCCCGAGTTGCTCGTACCGCTCCTATCTCATTCAATCCGATGGTGGAATTCACCGCAATAAATCCTGGATACAAATGCTTCCCTGGTTCTGAAACTACTACTTGATAGCCTTTGGGCGCCAAGGCCGCGCTGCCTACATAATCTATCTTCCCATCCCTGAATCCCAGGGCTCCTTCCTGGATCTCTTTTCCATTTCCCACATGCACAGTCACATCTGTGATGAGGATAGATTTCTTCTGCGCAGCCGCAGGTACCTGCGCTGCGCCAATAAGCACAGCAAAGTTGATCAAGAGACTGAGCAGTACTTTCTTCATTTCAACGTCCTTCATGGTCACAGTGATATCGGTGTTTTTCCTCAGCTGAGGGTTTCTTCTTGTCCTTGCTCTCATCAGCGCCCATGCGCTCGATGATGCGCGCCCGCTCCTGAGCCATGTCCTTCATCATGCGCTCATCCTGATCCTTATCGAAATAGCAGATGCCGTCTACATAGGTCCTTTCCACTCTAGCGTAAATGGACAATGGATTATCAGACCAGATGACGATGTCAGCGTCTTTTCCTGCCTCCAAGCTTCCCATGTGATGGTCCAAGTGAAGGAGTTTGGCCGGATTCAATGTGACCATTTTCCAAGCTTGCTCTTCGGTCATTCCGCCATACTTGACGCCTTTGGCAGCTTCTTGATTTAAGCGTCTCGCCATCTCAGCATCATCTGAATTGATGGCCACGGTGATTCCTTCAGCACTCATGAGGGCGGCATTGTACGGAATGGCTTCGCGCACCTCATATTTATACGCCCACCAATCGCTGAAAGTGGAGGCTCCTGCTCCGTGCTTCTTCATCTTATCAGCCACTTTATAGCCTTCCAGGATGTGGGTGAAAGTGTTCACTCTGAACTTCATGGAGTCGGCTACGTGCATGAGCATATTGATCTCAGACTGCACATAACTGTGACAGGTGATGAAGCGCTTGGATTCCAGAATCTCAGCCAATGCCTCCATTTCCAAGTCCTTCCTTAAGGAGGATTGATAGGCTTCCTTGGCCTTTCCTCTTTGCTTTCCGGTTAAGAAGCCCATCTGCGCAGCCCGGTAATCACGGGCTCTGATGAAGTGATCATAAAAGAGCTGTTCCACGCCCATGCGGGTCTGTGGGAATCGGCTGTTATACTCATCTCCCCAATTACTCTGCTTTACATTCTCTCCGAGGGCGAATTTGATAAAGCCATCAGCTCCTTGGATTTTCAATTCCTCAGCATTGGAACCCCAGCGCAGCTTGATTATGGCTGATTGCCCTCCGATGGGATTGGCAGATCCATGAAGCAGCTGCGAAGCAGTCACTCCGCCTGCCAATTGATAGTACATGTCCAGATCCTCTGGATCCACTACATCCCCTATACGCACCTCAGCACTGGAAGCTTGGCCTCCTTCATTGACTCCTCCATTGATACAGATATGGCTGTGCTCATCAATGATTCCGCTGGTGATGTGCTTACCATAAGCTTCTACACTGGTGAAATCTGGTCTGTTGCGGTCCTTGGGGAAGACATCATTGATATTCAGATTATGACCAACGGCTATAATCTTCCCGTCTTGGATGAGTACATCAGCATCGGTCATGATGCCTTGAGCGCCATTGGTCCAGACGGTCGCATTGCGGAAGACTACATTCTGCTGACGGGGTTTCTCGGTCCATCCTTGGCCGTGATTCGGGTAATGTAGGATGGATCTTTTTACTGAAGGCTCTTCTTTAGGCGTGGGTGTCTTTTTCGCAGCTTCCTTTGTTTTCACTGCATGCCATGCAACATGTTCTCCTTCTCCATTGACTCCATTTCCTTCCCAGAGGTTCAGACGGTTATTTAAATTGCCATGCAAGCGATACAGCCCTTGGTCCTTGACACTGAAACTCATATTGACCTGCCTATCGAATTCCTTCAGATCCACTTTTACCTTGGTCGTGTCCTGACCTCGGTCACCGCGTAAAGTGGCCTTATCGTCATCGGTGATGCTGAGTAGGAAGCGCTTCCCTCCTATGTTCAGATCATAGTCCCCTGAGATGTCCGTATTGTCATAGCTCTTTATGATAAATGCTTTTCCTTGGACCCAATTCTCTAGCACTTTCGATTCTTCATCTTTCATGGGACCATCCATGATGAGAAGGTTGGCCCAGGTTCCAGATTTCAGACTTCCAATCTGATCTTCCATGCCCAAGGCTCTGGCGGGGCTCAATGTGAGTGCGTTCAATGCCTGACCCTCTGTCAATCCCTCCTTAATGGCCTTGCGCAGATTCTTCCAAAATGCTCCCGCATCCTTCAGTCCGTTCATGGTAAAGGCGATCTCAACTCCTGCTCCTGTGAGGTAGGCAGCATTGGCAGGAGCGATCTCCCAATGCCTCAGCTTCTTCAGCCCCACTGAACGGCTCGTGTACGGATCGCTCATGTCCATGGCCTCAGGAAATACGAGTGGTAAGATGACCAAAGCTCCTGCTGACTTCACGTCCTGCACGCGCTCATACTCATTGCCCGAACCCACGTAAGCGAATCGAAAGCCGAATTCATCTGCGATTTTCTTACCGCGTAGGATGTCATTCTTCTCTTCAGTGACTAGGAATCGAGGGAGGGATTTGGTCTTGTTGATAGCCTCCAAGGAAGAGTTAAGTTCTTTCTTGTTTCCGCCATTGGCATACCATTGGGCATCATAGAGACTCTGACGCATAAGGGCGATGGCGCCCATCTTGGAACCTGCATAATCCTGTGCGGTCACTCCTTTGTCAAAAGAGAAAAAGAGGGCCGCCTCTTCTTTCAGGACAGAGATATTATTCGGTTCTTCGCTCAATGCGCTGAGTGTGGCGCTGCCGCGAATGATGCCATCCATCTGATGGCTTAGCTCTACTCCGAATCCCGCTTTACGGGCTTCTTCTGACCTGCCAGCTTCATGGTTGAACCGATCCAATGCCTTATCCTCTGGACGTATGGAAGCATGCCAAGAAGGCGTTCCTGGTTCCTTGCGACCATAGACCGGACCGCGTTTATCTTCCTTTCTGCGCTCTGGCAGCCCGTATTGGGAATAGAGATCTATGAACCCGGGATAGATATGCTTCCCGCTCACGTCCTTGACCAGGGCATTGCGCGGAATAGGGTCACCTTGGCTCACCTTGATGATCCTGCCTGATTGCAGGAAGACATCTGCCTTGGTTTTTACGGTGACAGGATCCACATGCACAGTGGCACCGCGCAGCACGTAGAGGCGTTCATCCTTGACGGGCGCTCCATTGCTGGGAAAGGTCTCCTGCCCTTGCAGTGAGTATGCTATAAAGCTTAACAGGATAAGGACTCGTATTCTCATGGGCAGCGAAGATATGGCCCAGAACACTGAGCGAATACCGCTCTACTGACCTCTTGTTAACAGCGCGCAATGAATAGCTAACTTTGTATTCCAAAACAACAAACCCATGGAAATCGGCTTTCAACACCTGCACTCCTTGCTTCGCTGGATACTTCTTATACTTATGTTCATCTCTGTGAGCAAAGCGATGTTCAGCAGCGCAGGTCGTTTCTTTGAAAAAGACCGTAAGATGGCCCTGTTCATTATGATCATCGCCCATGTACAATTGATTCTTGGATTTGGTCTTTATTTCATGAAGAATTATCACCTGAATTGGTCAGATATTGGGAGCTTGAGTTCTTACCTCCGTTTCTTTACCATGGAGCATCTTATGGGTATGTTGCTCGCTATAGCATTGATCACCATCGGGTATGGAAAAGTGAAACGCGGAGATTCAGATGCGGCCAAATTCAAGGCTGTGAAAGTCTTCTTTGGCCTGGCATTGACCATCATCTTGGTCTCCATCCCTTGGCCCTTCCGTGAAGGATTCGAAGCATTGGGTTGGTTCTAAATATGGATAGTCTTCTCGCATATTTCCAAGAAATCCCATCAGCCCATAGGACCTTATTCCTCATGGGCGGGCTGATGTTCTTCTGGATCGTAGAAGGCATCATTCCCATCACCCGATTCGATTATAAAAAACGCTCTCACGCCCTTCCTAATCTCTTCTTTACCCTCACTACGGCCATCGTGAATTTTGCCTTCGCTTACCTCATCGTGAAGGGAAGTGATGCTGCTGTTGCTAGTGGCTGGGGGATATTGAACTGGATAGATCTCCCGCTCTGGATGGAGGTATTGCTGGGTATGATGCTCTTGGATCTATTGGGCGCATATCTTATCCATTGGACAGAACATAAAGTGCATTGGATGTGGAAGTTTCATATCATACATCACAGCGATGAACATGTAGATGCCAGCAGTGCCCTAAGGCATCATCCCGGAGAGAGTTTGTTCAGAGCTGTTTTCACTCTGATGGCCGTGCTGGTCACAGGCGCTCCCATGGGACTGGTGATGCTCTACCAAAGCAGCAGTGCCGTACTTTCCCAATTCAATCACTCCAATATCTCCCTACCGCGTTGGGTGGATATAAGCATAGGTCTTTTCATAGTCACACCGCGTATGCATAGGGTGCATCATCATGAGTCCCTGCCTTATACCGATGCGAATTATGGAAATATATTCCCTTTCTGGGACCGTATATTCAGGACCTATGAGGAGAAAGAAAGTGAGGACATCATCTATGGATTGGATGTCTATGATAAGCGAGAGTCCCATCTGGGTGATCTGCTAGGATTGCCTTTTGATGGAAAGAGATATAGAAAAGAAACGTAGAAGATGGACTCAAAGAGTACGGAAGAGAAGCAGGAGACCTGCATTCTTGTTGGTCTGATCACCAAGGAGCAGGATGAAGATCATGTGAAGGAATACTTGGATGAGCTGGCCTTCCTGGCCCTCACCGCGGGAGCTGTGACACAGAAGCGATTCGTGCAACGCGTAGATAAACCCAACAACGCCACCTTCGTTGGTTCAGGAAAACTGGAGGAGATCAATGTGTATTGCAGGGAGCATGATATAGACCTGATCATCTTCGATGATGAGCTGAGCGCGACCCAGCTGAGGAACATAGAGAAAGTACTGGAACGCAAGGTGCTTGACCGCAATAACCTCATCCTGGACATCTTCGCGAGTCGAGCGAAGACAGCTTATGCCAAGACCCAAGTGGAGCTTGCTCAATACCAATATCTCCTCCCCCGCCTTACCCGTATGTGGACTCACCTTGAACGTCAAAAGGGCGGAATAGGCATGCGCGGACCGGGAGAAACCCAGATCGAAAGTGACCGAAGGGTGATTCAGGATAAGGTCTCCAAGTTGAAAAAAGACTTGGAGAAGATAGATAAGCAGATGGCCACCCAGCGCGGAAACCGTGGTGCCATGGTGCGCGTGGCCTTGGTAGGATATACGAATGTGGGCAAGTCAACACTGATGAACCTGCTGAGCAAGAGCGATGTGTTCGCTGAGGATAAGCTCTTCGCTACCTTGGATACGACAGTGCGTAAGATAGTGCTAGAGAATGTGCCTTGCCTCTTGAGTGATACCGTGGGATTCATACGCAAGCTCCCTCACCAGCTGGTAGAGTCCTTTAAATCTACGCTGGATGAAGTGCGTGAAGCTGATATCCTGATCCATGTATTGGACATCTCCCATCCTGCTTTTGAGGATCAATATCACGTGGTAAAAAGCACCCTAGCTGAGATCACTATGGCTGATAAAACGACCATCGTAGTTTTCAATAAAATAGATGCGTATCGCAAGCAACACAGCGACATTATCCCTGAGGAACATCATGCTGAGCTGTTAGAAGAATTGCAACAGACATGGATGGCCAAGCTAGAAGGGGAGCGCGCCATCTTCATCTCAGCTACAGAGAAGATGAATATAGAAGAGCTACGCTCGCTGCTTTATGAGAAGGTGAAAGCGATCCATGCAGTGAGGTTTCCTTTTAATAGTTTTCTGTATTGAGGAGGGGGAGAGGATTCTGAGTTTTGGGTCTTGGGTTTGGAGTTCTACCCGTCAAATAATCCAAATGAAATTCGCTTCAATTATCCTTTAGTACTGTAAGAATGAGTTTCAAGCCCTGAGCCGAAGATACGTGCACTATATAGATACCACTTGGAAGATTATTCAGATGAATGCTCCTATTCTCAATAAATGATGTCTGAATATACTGACCCAAATCATTGAATATCATACACTCCGAGCCTTCCAATGCCGCATCAAATTCTAGCGTGCCTTGAGTTGGATTAGGAAAGGCAGACATAGGAGTTGGATAGCCAGATAACTCACTAATTCCAGTTAAGACACCACTGCTATTCAACGTATAGATAATACTGGCATCTGCTTGTTCAGCTGATGAGGATTACTCATTTGTACAATGGCTGCATCGAAGACCCTATTCTCCGAACTTTGAGGGGAATAAGATTCCCTATTCACTTTGGTAAGCCAATATTCCAAGCCGAAACCAATAAAAGCAATGTGAAAACCATTGCTCTCAGAATGGTAAACAACATCGATGGGATAAGCGTATCCCGTTCTTAGAAACCTAATCTCCGTATCTACTTGTTCGCAGGTCTCAGTCCATGTAGCATGAACAAAGAACACAGAATCAAAAGCCGAAGGCTCGGAATCTGATTGCTGTCTTTTGAGTGCCGCACCTGCATATTCCAAATGACCATCTATTTCGAAGACATGCCCAGCAACACCATAAAAAGGTCCAAGTGTCTCATAGAATTCCATTTGAGCAATGGGCAAAGCATTAAGTGATTCATCCATTCTGATAAGGCTCACGGCATATTGCTTCGCTTCAGAAAGTTCATCTTTCACAGCTATGCAAATTTCACTACTCAATTCTACGCTGCTTACTGAAGAATAGCTGAATGAAGAGCTATCGTAAATGACTTGACTGAACAATGATTGTGACAAGAGTATTGCTCCAAATATCATTAGCCCAATCCCAATTTTCAACACGTGAAAAGATTGAATCATTATGAAACATTCTTAGTGCCTATCTTGTATATACACGAATGATATTCAACAGCTGCTTCTCCTGGTATACCACGCCATCCATCACTAATATTTAGCATAATTCCGGTATATTTTATTGAGGCCACTCCTACATTCGGAATAATCCAACCGTAAAACTCAATATCAGCGTCTATTCTCTGAATACAGAGTCAACAAATTTCTGCTGCATTTCGAAAAGTAATTTTTCTCAAAAAGATAAAAAAGGGTTCTTGTCTTTTTGAGAAAATTGAAAAAATCAATTTTTAGAACCCTCCTTAAAGCAGATTCAGATATTGCTGGGCCACAGCAGTAGCAAGACAACGGAGATGTATACCCATGTAGCAGACAGCACATTAAAAATGGTGACCCGTCCATTAGATAAAATGGTATTTTAGTGCTCACATAAGAGATATAAAGACCAGTACTGGTCTTTATACACTTGTTGGGCGTCATTAGAAAAACACGTAAACACGAGAAACAGAATTGAATAAATGAAAGCAAACGAAACGAAAGTAGAAGACTTTTTATCTTCCAATAAAACCCAATTTGTAATTCCTGTTTATCAGAGAAACTACGATTGGTCGACAAGTCAATGTAAACAACTTTTGGACGATATTTTGGAAGTTGGAACGAGCAACAAAATGACTGCACATTTTATTGGTAGTGTTGTTTATGTTCACGATGACGTTTACACTTCTTCCCGAATTAAGGAATTGACCGTAATTGACGGACAGCAACGTTTGACCACTTTGACTTTAATTTATTTGGCACTTTATCGTTTAGCTATTGAAATCAATGATGAAGCTCTTGTAAACGAAATAAGCGAAACCTATCTTATAAACAAATTTTCGCCCGAAGAAGAAAAACTAAAACTTCGACCGACCGAAAATAATGATAAGGCAATTAAATACCTTTTAAGAAGCGATAAAGACGAAGAGTTTACCGACTTTTCAAAAGTTATAGACAATTTCAATTACTTCAAAAGCCGGATTACAGAAGAAAATCTAGAATTTGCACTTAAAGGATTGTCCAAATTAATGTTCGTTGAAATTTCACTCGACCGAGAAAAAGACGACCCACAAAGAATATTTGAAAGTTTAAACTCAACAGGTCTTGAACTTTCGCAAGCAGACTTAATTAGAAACTATATTTTAATGGGTCTTAACAGAAGAGACCAAAATAAGATATACAACAACTATTGGGAAATAATCGAAAAACTTGCAAAAGATGAAACCTTAAACACGAGCAAAGTTTCCGATTTTATTAGAGATTATTTGACATTGGTAAACAACAAAATACCTAATAAAAGCAAGGTTTATTTAGAGTTTAAAGCAAAATTTCCGACAACAGATTTGCAAGAATTGGAAGCAAATCTTTCACCAATAAAGTCGCTTGTAAAATTCTACAACAAACTACTAAACCCAAAAAACGAATCTGATAAAGACATAAGATTACAACTTGAATATATTAATCGGCTTGAAATAAATGTAGCGTACCCGTTTTTAATGAAAGTATATGAAGATTACTCAGAAAACGTAATAGAAAAAGCAACATTCATAGAAGTTTTGGATTTTATACAATCATTTGCTTGGAGAAGATTTATTGTTGGTTTGCCTACAAACGCACTCAACAAAATATTTATGACACTTTATGAAAAAGTGGATAAAAACGACTATTTGTTGTCATTACAAAAATGGCTACTTAAAAGACCAGGTTCCCAGCGTTTTCCAAAAAGTAAAGAAGTTATTGAAAGTCTTAAACTTAAAGACGTTTACAACATTAAATCAAAGAACAGAACCTATCTTCTTGAACGTCTCGAAAATTTTGAAAACAAAGAACCAGTAATAATTGAAGGAAACACAGACATTACGATAGAACATATTTTCCCGCAAAATCCTGACCCAAAATGGAAAGTCGATTTAGGAACAGATGAATATAACTTAATAAAAGAAACTTATCTGAATACAATTGGAAACTTGACTTTATCAGGTAATAATGGAAAACTTGGCAACAAGCCTTTTGTTTATAAAAGAGACTTAGAAAACGCAGGTTACAAAGACAGTAGATTGTGGCTTAACAAATACCTTTCAATTGCAGAAAAGTGGGATAAAGCAGAAATTGAAAGACGTTTCGACCTTTTGGCGGAAAGATTTTTGAAAATTTGGCAATTACCAGAAATTGAATTGGATGAAAGAGACGAAAATAATGAAATCAACATTTTTGAAGCAGAAGATCCAAAATTTAAGAAATTAGAATATGCCATATTCTTTGACCAGAAGATAGAAGTTAATCAAGTTGCAAAATTATATGTAGAAGTATTTAAACAACTTTTTGACTTACAACCAGAAACCTTTTTCACGACAGATTTAGCCGATAAAATTACATTAACTAAAAACCCAAAAGAAGGAAATCCGAGACAAGCAGTTGCGATAAATGATACGTATTTTATAGAAGGAAATATTGATAATATTAGCAAGTTTGAAAAAATAAAACACGCATTGACAATTTTCGACTCGGAAGATGAATTGACGATAAAGTATGCAGAAAAAGAATAACGAACGCCCAACAATGTATATAAAAAATAGGCGAAACAGTAGTAAATTCAAAGCTTTTGGCTCGTATCAAACTTTGTGCTTAACCGAAAGTTTCGTGCTTCGTAACCGCCTACTTTTCATATACTAACCGTTGTATGCCAGTATAATCCAGTTACTGCTTCTTGAAGATTCAATTCCTTGAATATTTCACCCTTTTTCAAGGAATCTATTTCAAGCATCCTTCATTCTGTGCGAATGATATGCTTTGTTTTAATGTAATCAACACTAATAAAATTGCAATTCTGGAGTATTTCATCGGTTCAGGTTTTATTGGTTGATGACTAAAATAGAGAAGCATTTGAAACAAACCCTATTTGCTGGTGATTCCCTACTACAGTCAGCTGAACCCCTGCATATCACATAACCTCCTATACTGACCATTCAAGGCCAGTAGCTCCTTATGCGTTCCTTGCTCTACTATCCTTCCTTTCTGGATGACTAGGATCTTATCAGCGTGTTGGATGGTGGAGAGTCTGTGTGCGATGACGAGGGAAGTTCTGTTCTTCATTAGGTGTTCTAATGCATCTTGTACCAGCCTCTCTGATTCTGTGTCCAAGGCACTGGTAGCTTCATCCAGGATCAAGATGGGTGGGTTCTTCAAAACCGCTCTGGCTATGCTGATACGCTGGCGTTGGCCTCCGCTGAGCTTGCCTCCTGCATCGCCAATATTGGTTAGATATCCGTGAGGTAATTGCATGATGAAGTCATGGGCGTGGGCAATCTTAGCTGCTTGATGTACTTCAGCTTCTGTCGCTGTATGACCTAATGTGATGTTCTCCCAGATGCTGTCATTGAAAAGAATAGCCTGTTGGGATACCACTCCTAGCAAGTCCCTGAGGTCATGCAAGCGCATTTTTTTCAGGTCAACGCCATCTATCTTAATCTGCCCTTTTCTGGGGTCATAGAATCTTGGAAGCAGATCAGCCACGGTAGATTTTCCTCCGCCCGATTCTCCTACCAACGCCACGGTCTGGCCGCGTTCAATGCTGAAGGACATGTCATGCAGCACGGTCTCGCCTCCATAATCGAAGTCTACTGATTCATAGCGTATCTCCTTAAGGAAAGTCTCCAACTTTATGGGCTTCTCAGCATCTACGATGTTAGACTGGGCTGAGATGATGTCATCAATACGCTCTACGGAGGCCATTCCTTTATTGATATTGGCCAAGGCCTTAGAGATGCTCTGAATAGGTCTGAGGCTCTGCGAGAAGATGATGATGAAACCTATGAACTCGCTTCCGCTCAGGGCGCTTGCATCTCCGCTCAAGATGAGCCTGCCTCCGTACCAGATCACGCCCACCATCACACATGCTCCTAGGAATTCGCTCAAGGGAGATGCTGCGTCCCGCTTATTCAAGAGGCGTATGCTGATTCTGCGCAAGGAATCATTCAGCTTGAAGAAAGAAGAACGAATGGCTCCTTCAGCATTGAATGCCTTGATGATTCTGAGTCCCGTAATACTCTCCTCCAAGAAGCTCAGCACTTCTCCTTGTTTATCCTGCCCTTTGCGCGAGGTGCGTTTCAAGCTCTTACTGATACGCCCAATGATCAATGCTGAAATAGGCATGAGGATCAGTGAGAACAATGTCAATGAGGGGCTGATCATTAACATCGCTACAAAAGATAGAATGATGTTCAAAGGATCTTTGAAGATGAGTTCCAAGCTCCCTACGATGCTTTCATCAACTTCCTTGACATCCAAGGTATTCCTAGCGATAATGTCGCCCTTACGTTCGTCAGAGAAGAAGGAAAGCGGAAGCGTGATGACCTTATCATAAATGGCTGCGCGTATGTCAAAACTGATGCCTTGTCTCACCCTAGCCATGCAGAGATATCCCAGATATCGAAATATATTCTTCAAGAAAAAGAGCAGAATGGTGATCTTACAGATGAATCCCAAAGCGCCCAGCTTCCCTGATTCCTGGATCTTCAATCCCATCTGCGCATCGAAGTAGGATTTAAAATACTCCTTGCTCCACTCGAATTGCATGACCGTAGTCACGACTTCCTTGCCTTCGCTGAAGAGCAAGTCTAAGAAGGGAATAAAGAGCAGCAGGGAAAGGATATCGAAGAGAACGTAAAATAGATTGGTCGCGATGTTCAGCCCCACCAATGATTTGTAGGGTTTTACATAAGAAAGGATCTGGAGGAATTTCTTCAAAGCGTGTCGTGGATGGGGACAAAGAAACGATTTTGGTTGATGGGTGTTGGGTGTTGGGTGTTTGTTGATGGGTGTTGGGTGTTTGTTGATGGGTGATCGGAACTTCGAAACCATGGGTGTCGTGTGATTGTCCTAAATTCGCGGCCATGTCCAGCATACGTCTAGAAAAAATCAATGGCCTGCTCCAAAAAGAGCTCAGCATCATCTTCCAGCAGAAGCGTACTTCGCATTTTGGTGGGCTGTTCATCACAGTGACCGTGGTGAGGGTAAGCCCGGATCTGGGATCGGCCAAGGCTTATCTGAGCATCATGGATAAGGTGGATAAGAAAGCGGTGGTGAAGGAAATCAATGGGCGCCAAGGCCTCTTGCGCAAGTTCTTAGGTGAGTCCGTGGGCAAGCAACTCAGACGTACGCCTGAACTTTTCTTCTACTTGGATGATTCATTGGATTATGCTGAGAAGATCAATAAACTCCTGGGCTGATCATGCAGTACGATCCTATCAAACGCAGCCTGGGCAAGGTCTTCAATCAGACTCCCTTTCTGAGAAAAGTATTTTACGGCCTTCTTGATTTGCTCTTACTCAGAGCTTGGCATGTCCATAAGGAGCTACGCTCTTTCAAAAAATGGAAGGAAGATGATCTTCAAATCCTTGATGCCGGAGCGGGTTTCGGGCAGTACAGCTATTGGATGAATCGCAAGAACCCCAGCTGGAACATCACTTCTATCGATGTAAAAGAGGAACAAGTAGCAGATTGCAATCATTTCTTCAGGCAGATTGGCAGCGGTGAGAAGGTGCATTTCCAAGTGGGCGACCTGAGCACGTATACAAGAGAGAATTCCTATGATTTAATCATCTGCGTAGATGTGATGGAGCATATAGAGGAAGATGTGCAGGTATTCAAGAACTATCATGCAAGCATGTGTAATGGTGCGATGTTGCTCATCTCTACTCCTTCAGATCAAGGCGGAAGCGGATTGGATGAACATCATGATGACGGGGAAGTGCATGGCTTCATAGACGAGCATGTGCGCGATGGCTATAACATCAAGGAGATAGAAGAGAAGTTGAAAGGAGCCGGATTCAGCCGTGTAGAAGCGCGCTATCAGTATGGCGGCCCAGGGAAGATAGCCTGGAAGCTTTCTATGATGTATCCATTGACCTTGTTGAATGTCTCTAAGATTTTCTTCATCCTCATCCCGTTCTATTACTTGATTACTTATCCTTTTTCTTATGTCTTGAATTGGCTTGATGTGAGCTTGAAGCATAGCTCAGGATCAGGCTTGATAGTGAAGGCTTGGAAGTGATTCACAGCCTCATTGCCCAATAATCCTTAAATCTGTATCCAGATTCCAGGAATGAGATTCCCATTTTACATAGCCGGACGCTATCTGTTCTCCAAGAAATCACGCAATGTGATAAACCTCATCACGGGCATTAGCGTGGCTGTTATCGCATTCGTGACGGCTGCAATGATTGTGGTGCTGAGTGCATTCAACGGCATAGATTCCCTGGTAGATGAGCTCTACAGTTCCTTTGATGGAGATGTGATGATAGAGGCGCAGCGGGGGAGATATCTGGACTTGGATAGCCTAGAAATGGATGTGTGGAAGGATGATGCCCGCATAGCTGCGATACATGAGGTGCTGGAGCAAAGTGTGCTTGTTCAATTCAAAGAAAGGCAACGCGTAGCGACCATGAAGGGTGTTCAGCCAGGATATCTGGAGGCCAATGGATTGGATGCGAGTATACATGAAGGAAGTCCTCTATTGGAAGATAATGATGCTTTCATGGCTGTGCTGGGATATGGGATTCAGCTGGACTTGGATGCTCCGCTTTATTCACAGAGTCTGAGTCCGCTGCTGGTTCATGCAGCGCAGAAAGGAAAGCGTATCAGCAAGCATAAGGACAAGGCTTTCAAGACCGAGCCTATCATGATTGGAGGTGTTTTCAGTATCAATATGGAATATGATTCTGAGTATATGCTAGTCCCCATCGCCTTTGCCAGAGACCTCTTGGATGTTGGGCCTGTATGCAGTTATGTAGAAATCCAAGCGAGTGATGGACTGAGCTTGGAAGAGCTGCAAGACTTCATTACTACGTCCACTAGTGGTAGATATAAAGTCACAACACGTGAGGAGAAAAACGCGATGATTTATTCGGCCAATGAATCAGAGCGCATGGTGACCATCGTCATTCTAAGTTTCATCATCCTCATCGCTACCTTTAATATTCTCGCTTCTATCACCATGCTCATGTTGGACAAAGAGAAAGACCTGAAGGTGCTTCATAGCATGGGAGCAACGCTCATGCAGATTCGAAATATTTTCTTCACAGAGGCCATGCTCATCAGTATGGCGGGGACCATCCTCGGATTGATATTGGGGCTTGGAGTCTGCTATCTTCAAACGGAATATGGCCTGGTTCCATTGCAGGGCGGAATAGTAGAATACTATCCTGTGATCATTAATTTCATGGATGTGCTGATGGTCTTCAGCATCGTGCTGCTGATCGGATTATTATTCTCTTGGTATCCGGTGAAGCGCCTGAGTGCAGGATTGCTGGCGCGTTCCAGGTCTTGATATTCAGACTTTAAAGAGGTCTGAGGCGAATCTATCGGCCAATAAAAGTCCTGCTCTATTCAACCTGAGTATGCCTTCTTTGAGCTCATATTTTCCTGAATATCTGGAAAGAATCTTCTCTTGATCGGTCAATAGATTTATTTGGAATCGCATCTTGATATACTCTAGATCCAATCCCCATTTCGTTCTCGATCGTGTTAATACATACTCGTTGAATGCCGTTCGGTCATCGATGGATTCTGTTTCCCAATACACTTCTCCTTCCGCCATCAGCTTCATATAACGCATGTTATTGGAGATGTTCCATCTGCGTTCTTTTCCATTGTAGGAATGAGCGCTGGGGCCTATCCCGATGTATTCTTTGCCTTTCCAATACGAACTGTTATGCTCAGAGATATGTCCGAGTCGGGAGAAATTAGAAACCTCGTATTGCTCGTATCCCGCTTTGGATAATTCCTCGATCAGATAGATGAATTGTCGTTCCACCTCTTCTTCTGAGGGAAGATCTAATTCTCCTTTCTGTGAACGGTGATGATAGACTGTTCCTTTTTCAAGGGTCAATGAATAGGCCGAGATATGATCAGGGGCTAATGCAATGAACTCTGCGACCACTTCCTCAAAGGGCTTTAATCCCTCCTCAGGCAGCCCGAAGATGATGTCCAGAGACAGTGAGCGGAAATCCATCTGTTTCGCTCTAAGAATGGCTGCTCTGGCCTGCTCTGCGTTATGGCTGCGGTTCATGGACCGAAGCAGCGTGTCATCAAAGGATTGCACTCCGATACTGAGTCTATTGACCCCCGCTTTCTTCCATTCATGCAGATTGGAAGCTGTCATATCATCTGGATTGGCTTCCAAGGTGATCTCGGCACTTGGACTTAATTGAGCCAGTAATTTGACCTTGTCGATAAAAGAACTGATCTGCCCTGAAGGCAGGATGCTGGGCGTGCCTCCACCGAAGTAGATGGTCTCTATGGCCTCATGCTGAAGTTCCATGGAACGTTGCTTCAGCTCCTTCATCATCCAATCAGACATAGCTTGTTCATAGCTATGATCCGTACTGAAATGAAAATCACAGTAGCTGCACTTCTGTTTACAGAAAGGAATGTGGATGTATACTCCGGCCATGAGAGCTCAAAGGTAGCCCCCTATCACATCTTCACAATGGTGAACTCTGTTTTGTGGTTCTCTTCCTCTACAGTATTCCTATCTGTTGATTGGGAGTGCTTTCTCATCCTTCCATATTCTACTGTCCAAAGAAGTTTCGAATAATCTCAATGCATGCAGGCCATTTTTTTATCGGTCCCATCATACCTATTGCGGGTGAACATGATGAATTCTCCCTGCTGATTATAGGCAAGTGACTGCTCACAGCCCAGGTGTTGCTTTTCTGCATCAGCGGTGAATCCCACACATATCCTTTCACTTCCCACTTCGATACCACGTTCAATCGAGGCCATCAAGGCTTGCCTAAATGCACTTTTTCCTTTACAATCAGGTTCAACATCAATTCATTTAGAATCTGCCTCCCTTCGCTAGAATCCCTCAGGAAAATGTTTGTTGTGCCTTTATCCTTATGAATCTGTTGCACTCGATCAAGGAATAATTCACATGCTTTTCTGGCCAACGGGTGTTCTTCATTCAGGTACATATGATTTCCTGTAGTTAAAGGACAGCCCAAGGCAAGTGTTCTTGAAGTCATATAGTCTCCTTCCTCTTTTCTTCTTTCCTCCACTTGTACTGATACTTCAGCAGCCGCCAACACGTCATCCTTATGAAGCGTAGTCGTCAAAAAGGTGGACAATACCAATTGTCCATCTCTGTCTCTAATATTCAAGAAATCCCACTCCCAGAATTCTTCAGGAAGATCGCTATTTGAAAATGCTTTTTCGAAAACTTCCAATGAATCCGTGTCATGTCCGCCTTTTCCTGAGTGAACTTTATTCCATTCTTGCTTATCAAGGTCTTTGGTAGAGTGAACAACACTTAGCTCAAGGTCCACCGCAGAAGTCACTTTGGTGATGAAATCTTCTACCAAACTTTGCTTCTGGGTCTTAATCTTGAAGGCTGCGTATATCTGCTTTAGATCCAGTCCTTCTTCTCTTAGCGCCAGTCTGTGTTGATCCCTTAAGCATTCGACCATGGCTTTTATTTCTTCTTGATCATTCAGGCGAGTGATCGTGAACCTCAGCCCTGTGTTCTTCATAGGGACCGCAGGGAAGATTCCAAGATTGGTCATGTACCCTTCATTATTCATACGCTTGACCAAGTTATATCCCCCCTTAGGAAGACCGCAGCCTACGAAGAATACTGGAGAGTCATTCTCAGCTATGAGCGGAAGTCCATTTTCAAGAAGCGCCTTATTAGTGAAGGCGATTTTTTCATGAAGATCATTCCTGATACCCGCATATTCCTCACTGAGATGTATCCTTGCTGAAGCGACAGCCGCACCCAGTGCGCCTGGCTGCATAGGTCCTGAAGTGATCATAGGTCCTCCACAGTTCCTTACTAAGTCTGCCATCTCCTGGGTAGGAAATATGAAGACTGCCCCACCTGTGGCGAAGGCTTTGGCCAAAGACATAGCCACTACCATACGTGGATGCATCTGCATCTGAGAGAGCACATATCCCTGTCCTCTTTCTCCGTAGCAACTCATTCCATGAGCATCATCTACATAGAAATGGAAATTATCATAGGTATCCAGCAATCTTTCAATGTCCTTCAAAGGAGCCATATCACCGAACATGGAGTATATGCCATCAGCCATATACCATACCTTCTCATGCTTGGTATGAAGATGATTCAATCGGTCTTCTAGCATATCCATGCGGTTATGCCGGATCAATTCTACATGGGTTCCTTTATTCTTAACGAGTTCTACTGCCCCTTGGACCGATGAATGCACTTGATGATCTAATATAACTGCATCATTTTCGCCTATAATAACCGGCAATGTTGCTATGTGCCCCAGCGTAGTGGTAGGCGCCACCATAACGGGATTTTGAAAGATCTCAGTAAAAAGACCTTCTAATTTGTTATAAAGACCGCAGGAGATGTAAGCTCGGCTCGCGGAGAATTGCGTGCCAAATTCTGCAACCGCTTGTTGAGAACCTTTTATCAACCGTTCATCGAACTCCAGACCTAGGTAACTACAGGACCCAAAATTTATCAATGAACGACCTGACACGCTTAGCTTGGAGCCCCTTACGCTATCAGCACTTAGATGGATTATTCCTCTATTTTTTGCCTCGTTAATTATCTTATCAACAGCCTGAACTAGTTCTATCTTGGACATGGTTGAATTCTTTAGGGTGTTATGTTGATAAATATCTAAATATGTTATTACATTACATCCGTCTTATTCACTCATTACAAGCTTTTATATCAGCTTTTTTGCTGTACGTATAAATACTTACTGAATGCCTAGGGAAGCTCTTTTATTATCTTGGGATGAAGACATCTTGATAACAGATTATCAGATGACTCGCGTTAACTTGGATCTGGGCAAGCGACTTGTAAGCAATAGGCGAATGTTCAATTCTGAAAGGGCTGGCGTGGTTATGGTCAAGAATCAAAATGTGACCCCTATAAATACAGCTGTTCATTACTATGTGAGTAGCAGAGAGAGAATCAATGGCATCCCTGCTGCCGTCATGATTACACGTCCAGTTTTCAAAGAAAGATTGGTCAATTTCTTTCTCAAGGAGGCGATATCATCTTCACCAACCTGTGTTTTCAAGGATAAATCCAAAGCAAAAAATGACGCAAGACATACCGGAGATAGGTGATAAGCGCCATAAAGAAATCAGCAGCTTGCTTGCAAGCTATTCCAATGGCGATTTCGATGCGAAGGGAGAGGTCTCAACACGCTTCGATGCACTAGACACTATCATTTCAGGCATCAATACACTCGGAGAAGAGATTAAGGAAAGCACCGTTTCCAGAGATTTCATGTCCAGCGTCTATAAAGCTGTCCAAGATTTCCTTTTCACTCTAGACCTTGATGGCAAAGTCACTGATTGCAACGTTTCTGCTGAAATAGGTCTTGGTAGGACACGGACGGATCTCCTTGGAACAGAGATTGAAGCGTTAATCTCCTTCGACTCCGAGAACAAATCTCTATACACTGCCATTTTCAATGACCGCTCTATCAATCAAGAACTAAGCGGATTAGAAGGGACATTCAAAAATGCCACGGGACATAGCAGACATGTGGTCTGTGATATCTCCTGTTTGAAGAATCTCACAACAATGCCTAATGGCTACCTGCTCCTAATACGTGACGTAACCAATAAGAAATTGGCAGACCGTATCCTCCTCAGGGCTATGGTAAGCACCCTAGAACAGGAGCGAAAAAGAGTCGCAAATGACCTTCATGATTCTATTGGACAAGAACTGGCTGGTCTGCGTATCATCCTTTCTCATCTGCTCAAAGTCTCATGTGACTCGCATGTGATAAAGAAGGAAGAGATGGATACCTGTATCTCTCTCATAGATGGTACTATCCAGGGACTCAGGGATGTATGCTATAATCTCCTACCAAGTAGCTTGGTCAACGAGGGGCTCATGTCAGCATTGCGTGAGCTTAAGAGAAGATTGCCTTCAGAGATAGAACTGGACTTCAACCCACATCCCATCATGTCCGCCTTCCCTCTCTCATTGCAAGTGGATCTATTCAGGATCATTCAGGAGTTCATCTCCAATAGCCTTAAGCATGCAAGGGCCGATACTATTTCTATTGCTTTCAATGAAATAGAAGCTGGCAGTGTAGAAATGATCCTGAATGATGATGGTGTAGGCTTTGACCCTGCTGAGTCAAATCATGGAGGACGAGGGTTCTATACAATAGAAAGCCGTGCAAAGACCTTTAATGGGACCGTATCAATCACTTCAAAGAGAGGCCAAGGGACCAACTTACGAATTGCCTTTAACCTAGAAACATATGAAGAATATAGCACTTTTGATCGTGGATGACCATAAGGTCGTCAGAGAGGGACTCAAGTATATCTTGCAACAAAGCGAGCGATTCCAGTTCAAAATAGATGAAGCAGAGAATGGCCAAGAAACCCTAGCTCGCCTGGCCACCTTCGACTATGATATAATCCTTATGGATATCAAACTTCGCTCAGAAAATGGAATAGATCTTACCCGGACCATACTCAGTGAGCGCCCTGATAGCCTTATTCTTGCTCTATCTATGCATGATGAAGAGACTGTAATCCGTGAGATGATGGATGCCGGAGCTATGGGGTATGTCCTCAAGAATATAGGATTGGAAGAGCTTGAAAAAGCTTTCTTGACCATCCTCGATAACGACACCTACCTCAGCAATGAAGTTTCTCAAAAGCTTATGAACCCTGAGCGCATGGATAAGGCCACCTATGATTATACCCGTGGCAAGACCATGATCACCAAACGCGAAAGACAAATCCTTCAATTGATCTCTGAAGAGATGACCAATGAAGAGATCTCAGTCAAGCTTGGACTGAGCAAACGCACAATAGATTCTCATCGCCATAAGATGCTCGTAAAGCTTGGCCTCAAGAACACGGCAGGCCTCATTAAGTTCGCGATGAAGAACGACCTGATAGACATAGCCTGAGTCCCCTTTCTGCTGTCTTGCTTCTTTTTTCTGCTTAAGTTGTAACTTCTTATGGAGCTCATCCGTCCTTGATTTGAATCCGGACCTGTGGATATTAAAAATTACAACCGTTGCGTAGACCTATATTCTGACCGAGTATATAGGTATATCCTCAAAAACTTGAGGGATGATGCCGCGGCCAAAGATGTGGTCCAAGATGCATTCGTCAGACTATGGGAACACCATGATTCCCTTGTATTCGAGAAGGCAAAGAGTTGGTTATTCACCACGGCTTATCGCATCATGATAGATTTAATCAGGAGGAATGAGAAGAGCAGCCCATTGACTGAGAAACATCCTGAGCCAAGCCATCAGGAATCATGGAATGACCTTCAGGAAATACTGCATGAAGCTCTAGAGACACTCGCCCCCATTCAGAAACAAGTCATTCTTCTCAGGGACTATGAAGGATATAGTTATGAAGAAATAGGAGAGATTACTGGGCTGAACCCTTCTCAAGTCAAGGTGTACATCTTCAGGGCAAGAAAAAAACTCAAGGATTATCTGGTAAGCATTGAGCATATCATCGGATGAAAAGAATCATTGACATATCGAATTATGAGGAATGGTTCATTGATTATCTTGATGGGAACCTAACTGCCTCTGAAGAGCAACAGATTAAAGCATTTATAGACAGTCATCCGCGGCTGTCTGAAGAGCTGATGGGGATGAATGAAATCGTACTTGTCGCTTCTTCTGTGCAGTTGTATTCCTCCGAGAAAAGTGCAATGAAACATGAAGAAGAAGATGAAGATGCCATCATAGCCTTCTTAGAATCTGGTGAAAAAGATCCTCAAGCGCTTAGCTCTGAATCGTCATATTTATTGAGTGTTTACAGGAAAACGAAAGTGATTCCAGACCTGAACATCAAATATCCTGACCCAGCTTCATTGAAAAAGAGAGCGGGGATGATCATCCCTATGTGGACCAAAGTCTCTGCTGCCGCAGCTTCGCTGATGCTTGCATTTTTATTTATCTCACAGGATGGCAATTCTCCTGGCTATTCACCTAGGACCGGAGCATTGGCCGATTGGGAGCGCGCGGAAATGCTCAAAGAAGGCCCTGATGTTTATTCTCCTCAAAAAGAAGGTCTCCCTATATTGACTAAGGCCCAAGAGAAAGATGTCGCCCCAAGCAAAAGAAATGCTCGACCTTCTCTGTCCCCTTCTCCACTGAATGATAACAAGGCTTCAATTCCAGCAGTTGAAAAATCCCCCTCAGGACAAGCAGAAATGGAGTCCCTACTCTTGACCGAAGAGGTCAATGAAGCACCTGTGGATCAGCAGAAAGAAAACCCTGTCTTGGCTGATGTTAATCCGAAGGAACATGCTGTCGCCCATCTAGTTCCGGTAAGTAAGAGCATGCAAGGGAAGTCAAGCTACAGTTCCACTTTAGATCTCCTGAAAAAAGCCACAGAGAACAGTGATATTCTCGCCATCCAAGACCTAGATAGTGATGCCCCTTATATTGAAGGATTTCTGAAAGTGGGGAATTTCGAGTTGTCCATAAAAAGGAGAAGGAAATAATCTGAACTAGCTGTAACAAGTGCGAGAGGCTATCCGTCCTAGGAGCATAACAAGAAAATCATCCTCATGAAAACAGTTCAACTCATCATCATCGCAGCATTGCTCTGCAGCCCTTTCTTCGGATTCTCTCAAGAGGGGGAAGGCACAGAGGTAGAACAAGCTCGCAGCATAGACAAGATAAGCCTTACTCATAATCAAGAACAAGGCCTGCAGGTGAAGGTGCACAGCATAGACTCTATCAGTGGTGATGTTAAAGACACTACTACCATCAAACTGAAGCACAGCACCATCTACATTGTTTCTGAAAATAAATCCGACACCATGGATCTGAAAGAGGAACGCAGAGAGAACACACATTCCTTGACCTACTGGAATGGATTAGATTTGGGAGTGAATGGATTCCTAAGTCCTAAAGGGAGTCTTGATATAGGTGAAGAGAATGATGCCTTTCGACCTGACTATCCTAGTTCTCGTTCATTGAGCATCAATTTCCTAGAACAGAAACTCTGTTTAATCAAAGACTATGTCGGCATTACTACTGGTCTCGGAATTCAATGGAATAGCTACAAACTGAAGAACGACTATTCATTAATAGCTGGTAAAGACACCGTCTTCGCAGTACTCGACAGCAATATCAATCTGAAAAAGAACAAACTCAGGACTACTTGGCTGAATGTCCCACTTCTCATGGAATTCAACACTTCAAAAGACCAGAAGAAAAACGTTCACCTTGGCGCTGGAGTAGTTGGAGGATTGCACTTGGAGACCATGTTCAAACAGAAGTACGACACTGATGGGACTAGTTCACGCTATAAGAATAAGAATGACCTTCAAGTCAATCCTTACCGCTTAGAAGCCATGGTCAGAGTGGGCTATGGCTCTTTCAATCTATTCGCCAGCTATCAGATGACAGAGCTATTCGAGAAGGGTAAAGGCCCTGAACTCTATCCATTCACCATAGGCCTCACCCTCGTGGACTTTGACTGAAATCTAGATGCTTTGCAACAGGGAAGTTCCAGCTGTATTATAGCAGCTCTGGAAAGGGTCTTATCCTTCAGGGGATAAGACCCTTCCATTTTGTGATCGGTCAATGTCTATTTTTGGGCTTTTAGAAAAGCAAAGCAATGATCAAAGGAACCCAGGTCCTCAAAGAGAGTATAGAACAAGCATTGCTTGGCGGTGGCGAGGAACGTATCGCATCCCAACATTCCAAGAATAAGCTCACAGCGAGAGAACGCCTCCACTTCCTCTTGGATGAGGGTAGCTTCGAAGAGCTGGGAATGCTGGTCACACATCGTTCTACTGATTTCGGATTGGATGAGCAGATGTACAAGGGTGATGGGGTGGTCACCGGATACGGGACCATCCATGGAAGACAGGTCTATGTCTTCGCTCAAGACTTCACTGTTCTTGGTGGCTCACTTGCCGAGGCTCATGCCCAGAAGATCTGCCGTGTGATGGATCTCGCCATGCAGAATGGCGCACCCGTAATCGGATTGAATGATTCAGGTGGTGCTAGGATTCAGGAAGGCGTGGTCTCCTTGGCGGGATATGCTGATATCTTCTATCGCAATGTGAGGGCCAGCGGGGTGATTCCTCAACTCTCAGCCATCATGGGACCCTGCGCAGGAGGAGCCGTTTATTCTCCGGCACTCACTGACTTTATCTTCATGGTAGAGAAAAGCAGTTATATGTTCGTCACGGGACCTAATGTAGTGAAGACCGTCACCCATGAAGATGTCACTTCTGAGGAATTAGGTGGAGCCGCCACGCACAGTTCTAAATCAGGTGTAGCTCATTTCGCTGAAGAGAACGAGATTGCTTGCATAGAGCATTTGAAGAAAGTCCTCTCCTACGTTCCGCAGAACTGTGAAGAAGAATCTCCAAGGATTGCCTACAGCTCCTCAGATGAGTCTAGGCCTGCTTTGAACAATATCATCCCCGATTCTTCCAATCAACCATATGATATGCATGAGGTCATTGGCGCTTGCATGGACCAAGGAAGTTTCCTTGAAGTACATAAGGACTTCGCTCAGAATATCTTGGTTGGATTTGCTCGCTTAGCAGGACGCAGCGTAGGAGTAGTGGCCAATCAGCCTGCATATCTCGCAGGCGTGTTGGACGTGGACTCTAGCATCAAAGCCGCTCGTTTCGTGAGGTTCTGTGATTGTTTCAATATTCCCCTTGTGGTCTTCGAAGATGTTCCTGGCTTCTTACCCGGAACAGATCAAGAATGGAATGGAGTGATTAATCACGGAGCTAAATTGCTCTATGCCTTCAGTGAAGCAACTGTACCACGTGTCACGGTGATCACCAGAAAAGCATACGGTGGAGCATATGATGTGATGAATTCAAAGCACATAGGTGCTGACATGAATTATGCTTGGCCTACAGCTGAGATCGCTGTGATGGGCGCCAAGGGTGCAGCTGAAATCATCTTTAAGAATGAAATCAAATCTGCTAAAGATCCTGCAGCGAAGTTGAAAGAAAAAGAAGCGGAATACGCTGAGAAATTTGCGAATCCATATCGTGCTGCATCACGCGGATACATAGATGAAGTCATCTTGCCTTCAGACACGCGTAAGAAGCTTATATCTGCTATGAAGATGTTAGAGAACAAAGTGGCCACATTGCCTAAAAAGAAGCACGGGAATATCCCGCTCTGAGCCACTTCCATCAGCCTACATATTTTATGCGTTATAAATAATGCAGGCGGAACTCCTTTTAAGAGATCACCTCCAATTCTTGCCCAACTTCTTTGAACGCTTGGATGCATTTATCCAAGTGATATCTTTCATGCCCCGCTGAGATCTGAACGCGAATCCTAGCCTTGTCCTTGGGAACTACTGGATAAAAGAACCCGATGACGTAAATGCCTTTTTTCAAGAGTTTATCTGCCATCACTTGAGAAAGTTTCGCATCATAGAGCATGACCGGAACTATCGCTGAATCTCCTTGGACTATATCAAAACCAAGAGCTTTCATTCCCTTCTTGAAGTACAAGGTATTCTCCTCTAGTTTATCACGCAGCGCTGTAGACCTCTCAAGGATATCCAGCACAGCGATACTCGCTCCCACTATGCTTGGCATCAATGAATTTGAAAAAAGATAAGGCCTAGATCTCTGACGTAGCATCTCTATGATCTCCTTTCTTCCGGTGGTATATCCGCCCATAGCACCGCCCAGGGCTTTGCCCAAAGTTCCGGTGATGATATCCACCCGTCCCATGACGTCACAATGCTCTGTGGTGCCTCTTCCTGTCTTACCAATAAAGCCTGCTGCATGGCATTCATCTACCATGACCATGGCGCCATATTCATCAGCGAGATCACATACTCCTTTCAAATCAGCTACAACACCATCCATGGAGAACACTCCATCAGTTACTATAATCTGGTTTTTACATTCATCCGCCTTGGCCGCTTCCAATTGCTCTCGTAAACTGACCATATCATTGTTGTCATAACGATATCTTTTCGCCTTGCATAGCCTGACTCCATCAATGATGGATGCATGGTTCAATGAGTCTGAAATGATTGCATCATCAGCTCCTAGAAGCGGCTCGAAAACTCCGCCATTCGCATCGAAACATGCTGCATAAAGAATGGTGTCCTCTGTCTTATGGAATGTCGCTATTTTTTCCTCCAATTCCTTATGGATGTCCTGTGTGCCGCAGATGAATCGCACGCTGCTCATCCCATAGCCATGTGTATCCAAGGCTTTCTTAGCTGCTGCCATCACCTCAGGATGTGAACTCAATCCGAGGTAGTTATTGGCACAGAAATTAATAACCTCCTCTCCTGTAGAAACTTTGATGTCAGCTCCTTGCGGACCCATGATCACGCGTTCCTTCTTGAACAATCCTGCTTCTTCAATATTCTTGAGTTCAGTCTGAAGATCTTTTTTAATGGAGCCGTACATTCGTTATAGATTGATGATTGCGCTAAGGTAAGCTGCTCAGCGAGATCACAGTTCTATCGCTGCTAGAAATTCACTCTAGATCCCTGCTTCAGACCTAGGGGAAAAAAGCTGCCATGAACCAGATTTTGAATGCTGGATCTAAGAACTCATAGCCTTTCTCGGTGTCATGAATCATGTCGTTTCGCTTTATACCATGTGGTATTATACCATGTGGTATTATACCGATTGGCATAAAATAAAATATCGAATAATACCTTGATTCTCAGAGCTATAAAAGCTTCGTGGCCTCATTAGAACGAAATGAAACCAAGTCTTGAAGTCGAAAATGGGTGAGTTTAATCAAGTTTAAGAACAGCTAAGAATGCCTCCTGCGGAACCTCCACATTCCCCACCTGACGCATGCGCTTCTTTCCTTTCTTCTGCTTTTCTAGCAGCTTACGCTTACGGCTGATGTCACCTCCATAGCACTTGGCCGTCACGTCTTTTCTGAGTGCCTTCACTGTCTCACGAGCGATGACCTTAGCTCCTATGGCCGCTTGTATGGCTATCTCGAACTGTTGTCTTGGGATGAGTTCTCTTAATTTTAAGCAAATCTTCTTGCCCAAATCGAAGGCATTGTCCTTATGAATCAGTGCTGAAAGCGCGTCTACGTGGTCACCATTCAACATCATGTCCAACTTCACCAGATTCGATTGCTTATATCCATGCGGATGGTAATCGAAGGAAGCGTAGCCTCTAGAAATGGTCTTCAGCTTATCATAGAAATCGAATACAATCTCGCCCAATGGCATCTCGAAGCTCAGCTCCACTCTGTCTTGGGTCAAGTACACCTGGTTGGTCAGATCTCCTCTCTTGGTGATACATAAGCTCATCACAGAGCCCACATATTCACTCTTGGTGATGATCTGCGCTTTGATGTATGGTTCCTCCACATAATCCAAGGTCCCCGGTTCTGGTAAATCGCTTGGATTATTCACTATCATTCGAACCCCTTTCGTGGTATGAGCGATATAAGATACGTTGGGGACCGTGGTGATCACGGTCATATCGAATTCCCTTTCCAGCCTCTCCTGCACAATCTCCATGTGCAACATTCCAAGGAATCCGCAACGGAATCCGAATCCAAGTGCTATTGAACTCTCTGGCTCGAAAACTAATGAGGCATCATTCAATTGGAGTTTTTCCAAGGAAGCACGCAGCTCTTCATAATCATCTGTATCCACTGGATAGATCCCTGCGAATACCATCGGTTTCACATCCTCGAATCCTTTGACGGCCTCGGTGCTTGGGTTTTCTACGCTGGTGATAGTGTCACCTACTTTGACCTCTTTGGCCACCTTGATTCCGCTGATGATATAGCCTACATCTCCTGTAAAAACTTGATTTTTAGGGAACATGTCCATCTTGAGAACACCTATCTCATCAGCTTGGTATTTCTTTCCAGTATTGATGAATTTCACCCATTCTCCTTTGCGGATGGATCCATTCAATACACGATAATAGGCGATGATGCCTCTGAAGGGATTAAATACCGAGTCGAAGATTAATGCCTGAAGCGGAGCATTTGGATTTCCCTTGGGAGCCGGAACGCGATCAATGACCGCTTTCAGAATCTCCATGACTCCAAGTCCTGTCTTTCCGCTTGCTTGGATGACATCCTCAGATTTGCACCCTATGAGTTCTATGATTTGATCCGTGACCTCTTCAGGCATAGCGCTCTCCAGGTCCATCTTATTCAGTACAGGGATGATCTCTAGGTTATGTTCTATGGCCAAGTATAGGTTGGAGATAGTCTGAGCTTCTATTCCCTGGGTTGCATCTACGATGAGCAAGGCGCCTTCACAGGCAGCGATCGAGCGGGAAACTTCATAGGAAAAGTCTACGTGGCCCGGGGTGTCAATGAGATTCAGGACATATTTCTGGCCTTCATGCACGTAATCCATCTGGATCGCATGGCTCTTTATGGTGATACCACGCTCACGTTCTAAGTCCATATCGTCTAAAGACTGGGTCTTCATATCCCTATCGGATATAGTTCCGGTAGTCTGAAGAAGGCGATCGGCCAGGGTGCTTTTACCATGGTCGATGTGGGCGATAATGCAGAAATTACGTATGTACTCCATTTGGGCGGCAAAAGTAGCTAAGTAGCGGGAACAAGCCTATTTTGAAGGGAGGGAATGTGGATGCTTCAGTTTCGGGTCAGAATGAAACAATAATATCGCCCTATTTTGGATGTAAATTACGGTAAATACCTTGAATTAATCGAAAATATGGTGCTCTAGAACCCTCTGTTTTTCCTGTCTTTTTCGCCATTTATTTATTCCTATTTGTTTACAGTAACCTGTTTACTGTAAACACATGTATATTTGCAAAGTGAAAACTGCTGACAAACTCATACGATGCCTCCAGAAAAACGGAGCCCTGTCCATAGATGCACTCAGCACTAAGAGGCAGGTGCAGAAGCTGGCTTCGTAGGAGATTTAATACTAGCTAATCAGACTTCTGCTCGCAGCTCTATCCAGGAACAAGTAGGCACTCCAAATTCCTCCTCTGCAAACTCCTTACACAACTCAATACTATCTTGGAGATAATCCATTATACAGTCCTCACCTTCATACACATATAAGTAGAACCCTATTTCGGGTAGATCTTCTTCAATCACGTATTTGCGATCACCATATTTCGATTCAAGCATTCTGAACTTCATTACCGCTTAGGATATATTCTGTGTGTTCCTGGTATAGCATCCCTCCATTTATTGTTCCGTAAAACCTCTATATGAACATGTGGGGCATCGTTACCTGGGTTCCTAACATCAAATCTCATTTTTTTCAATCCATCTTTACTTAGAAAGACTGAATCACCTGCCTTATTTGTAATAGCTCTAAAGTCTTTCCCTAAGAACTGCCGAGATTGTGCCAAAGCGTCATCAATCGATCTTGTGCCCGCTCTCACAGGAGCAGTGATGCCTCCTGCATAAATACTCGCAGCTAGTAAAAGCTTCTCTGGATCTGTCCATTGACTAAAAGCTTCTGAGTAGGACATTGCCATAGAATTCGCAAAAGTCGGATCCTGTATATAGTCGATAGCATTCTGCCTTGACCACTGGGTTGTGAACTGTTTAGCAAAATCATACCCTGCCTCACCCAGCACATCATACTTTATGGCCTCATTGAATCTTGGATCATTCAACATATCTTCATTGGTCAATCCTACTAACTCCGTGAACTCTTCCTTGTATTCATCGGAGATCACTATCGTATCATCACTCCCATCATCTGTTGTGACTATCTCCACACCGTCCTCATCCTCATATCGAGTGATGTATTCACCCGTAGGATCGGTATATTTCAGCGGGTTATTCATCACATAAGAATACCTGTTGAAATTCTGGGAATTACTAGGGTCCTGCACATAGTTATCAGGGGATAACATGCGAGCTATAAGGGGGTCATAGCAAGGTCCGTTCATA
>Ga0335396_10000428_pt1 | contig 57743 bp, 56 predicted proteins | sample FRY02_FD_205743 | JGI IMG/M metagenome (GOLD analysis project Ga0335396, IMG submission 205743) | Freshwater microbial communities from Lake Fryxell liftoff mats and glacier meltwater in Antarctica - FRY-02 (spades assembly) (version 2) | ecosystem: Environmental > Aquatic > Freshwater > Ice >...
AAAAGACTTACTCGGATACGATTAGGCGAGCAAACTGCCCTTGTAGCTCAGATGGATAGAGCAACGGACTTCTAATCCGTAGGTCGTAGGTTCGATTCCTACCGAGGGCGCATGGTTCAGATTTGGGCGGTAGCCTCGGCATTCGCGGGCGAGATAGTTGATCTTGCCAGGCGCGCCGAGTCTGCGGGGGCGAGCGGGCTGGCGATATACGATGCCCAAAACACCGACGGCGAGGTTTACGTGGCGTTGGCCGCCGCGGCGACCGCGACGAAAACTCTGCAACTCGGTACTGGCGTGACGAACCCGGTCACCCGACACCCGGCAGTGGCCGCGTCGGCGATGGCCTCGCTGCAACAACTTTCAGGCGGTCGCATGACGCTCGGCATCGGTCGCGGCGATTCTTCGTTGGCGCACATCGGCCGCGCGCCCGCAACCGTTGACGAATTGTCTCAATACGTGCAGGCTTTGCAAAAATACCTGCGTGGCGAGAGCGTGCCATTTGACGAAATCTCGTTTTACGGCAACGCCACTTCTGATTTGTTGACGCTGGGTTTGGCGGACGGGCCTAGTTCGAGTCGCATCGAATGGTTGGCACGAAAGTTGGCGGGCGAAACAACTGCGCCGAACCTGCGCACTCAATTACTGCCTGTGAAAGTGCCCGTAGAAGTTTCTGCTACAGGCCCGAAGGTGATCGCGCTCGCCGCGGTCCACGCAGACCGCGTGATGTTGGCCGTCGGCGCAGACCCGAATCGCATCAAGTGGGCCATGAATGTCGCTCGAGAGGCACGGATTGCGGCGGGCCTTGACGCTGATGCAATCAAATTCGGCGCGTGGCTGAACATCGTGGTGCACGATGAAATCAACATTGCAAGGCGGCTGGCGGCGGGAGGGGTGTCCTTGTTTGCTCGTTTCGCGGTGATGCACGGCACGTCGACTGGGCCTCAGACAAGTGCCACCGAGGCCGTTATGCAAAACCTTTACAAAGATATTGACATGAACGATCACACCAGCAGCCAATCGCGCCAGGCGCTAGCGCTGCCAAATGAATTCATCGAGCAGTACGGGGTGGTCGGCAATACCGCTGAGTGTGTTGCCAAGATAAAGATAATTGAGGCACTGGGGATCGACAAGGTAGCCGCGGTGGGCATGCCAAATTCGCTGGACATGGCCGATATTGAGCGCGCCGACGCGTTGTTCTTTGGCGAATTAGTGCCCGCAATTGTTGCTTGATTATTGCTGATATTGGGGCTCTATGCCGTATCCTTTCGGGGTCAGGTTTAAGAGAGGGCATTCGTGAAATTTAAAAAAGGTGACACGGTTATTTACCCGCAACATGGGGCCTGCATAGTGCACGGCATCAAGCGTATGAAGGCCTTTGGCGCCGTTCAAGAATATTTAATTCTGAAGACCGTGATTAATGAGATGACGCTTTCGGTGCCGACCGCGATGGCCAACCAAGTTGGTGTGCGCCCGCCGGTTTCCAAGAGCGAACTCGAAGACTTGCGCAGGGTGCTGGCAAAGGCCGACCCGCGCGTGCCTGCAAACTGGTCGCGCCGCTTTAAGAACCACCAGGAAAAGCTCAAGAGCGGCGACGTTTATCAAGTCGCCGAAGTCGTTCGAAACTTGGCAGCCCGCGATCGCGATAGCGCGCTCTCGGCCGCAGAAAAAACGATGTACGACCGCGCCCGCATCAACTTGATCTCAGAGATCTCGCCGGCCCTGAAGGTGTCGACCGAAAAAGCCGAAGAGTGGCTCGACCACGCGCTCGAAGAAGGTGTGCTCAAGCCCGCCAAGGTCAAGAAGGTCGCAAAACCTGCGGTGAAGGCTGCCGCCAAACCGGCTGTCGCCGCCAAAACTTCGGCCACGAAAGCTGTTAAGGCGCCCGTCAAAGCAGTCGCCAAGAAGAAGTAAGTTTCGCCATGACGGCAGTTGGCTTCATCGGCCTTGGGGCGATGGGCTCGCCGATGGCTCGCCACTTGGCTAAATCCGGCCACGCTGTGACCGTGTACAACCGCAGTACGGCCAAGGCTGAGGCGTGGGTTGCTGCTAACGGCGGAGCATTGGCGTTGACGCCTAAAGTCGTCGCGCAGGCGAGCGAGATTGTGTTCATGTGTGTCGGCAACGACAGCGACGTGCGCTCGGTGGCGCTCGGTCTAGATGGCGCGCTGGCGGGCATGACTACTGGCAAAATTCTTGTTGATCACACCACCGCGTCGGCGACTCTGGCGCGCGAACTCGCTTCGGCGTGCATGGGCAATGGCGTTGGCTTCATCGACGCACCAGTCTCGGGTGGCCAGGCTGGCGCCGAAAATGGCGCGTTAACTGTGATGTGCGGGTGCGACGACGCGGCTGTGTACGCGCGAGCCGAAGCGGTGATCAGTGCCTACGCCAAAATGTGCAAGTTGCTCGGCGGCGTCGGCTCGGGCCAGCTCGCCAAGATGGTCAATCAGATTTGCATCGCCGGTGTGGCGCAGGGCCTCAGCGAGGCGCTCAACTTTGCGATGCGCGCGGGGCTAAATGCCGATGACGTAGTTGATGTGATCTCGAAGGGCGCGGCGCAGTCTTGGCAGATGGAGAATCGCGCCAAGACGATGGTACGCGACGAATTTAATTTTGGCTTCGCGGTCGAGTGGATGCGCAAAGACCTGGCGATTTGCATCGAAGAGGCCAAGCGCAACGGTGCCAGACTGCCGATGACCGAGATGGTCGACTCGTTTTACGCGGAGGTCGTGGCGATGGGCGGCAGCCGCTACGACACCAGCAGCCTGATCAAGTTGCTTACGAGCAACTAAGCGAGAGTTTGCTGACGCCGCGAATAGTCAGCCTGTCGCGCCACTGCGGCTCGCCAACAATTTCGAGACTTTTGAAGCGCGAGATCAGCGAGCCGATCATTACCTCGGTCTCTAATTTGGCAAGCGAGGCGCCCAAGCAATAGTGGATGCCGCCTGAGAATGCCATGTGGCGGTTTGAGTTGGCGCGGTCTAGTTGCAACTGGTGCGGCGACGAGAACATCGTGCCGTCGTGATTGGCGGCGCCGAGCGACGTCAACACCATCGTGCCGGGCTCGATCGTGCGGCGCTCGCCATCAACATCGAAGTGCACCGGCACGAGTGGCACGCGCACTGTGTGTTGCACGGGGCCGTCGTAGCGCAGCAGTTCGTCGACGATGTTGGGGGTAAAGCCGTTGGCGCGTGCGGCGGCGAGTTGAAGCGGGTTGCGCAACAGAGCCAAGGTACCGTTGCCGACGAGATTCACGGTGGTTTCGTGGCCGGCGATGTACAACAGCACCACGAACGCCATCAACTCGGCGGTGGTCATGCGCTCGCCGGACTCTTCCACCAAGATCAGCGAGCTGAGCATGTCGTCGGCAAGATGTTTGCGGCGGTGCTCGATGATTTCTGTTAGGTACGGCACGAGCAAGTCAATCGCCGCGTCGCTAGAAGCCAGTTCGTCGTCGCTCGCGGTCGGCTCGAGCGAGGCGGTGATCAACTGCGACCATTCGCGCAGTTCGTCGACGCGCTCAGTTGGCATGTTGAGCAGTTCTGAGATCACCTGAAACGGCACGGGGAAGGCGAGGTCGTCGACGAGTTCGAGAGTGCCTTGTTGTTGCGCGCGGTCGAGCACGGCGTCAGTGAGTAACGCGATGCGCAATCGCAGGCGCTCGATGGCCGACGGCGTGAAAGACTTCGAAACGAGTCGGCGCAGGCGGGTGTGGTCTGGCGGGTCGAGGTTGAGTATCGACTTGGTGCGGTTGGCGTCGCGTTCACGGCGGCGCTGGCGCGCCGCGGACGAGGCCTGCGGCGAGTACTTGTCGATGTCGCGGCTGTAGTCGTTGCTCTTGAGCGTCGCCGAGACATCTTCGTAGCGGGTGAGCACGACCATGCCACCCGCGGTCTGATGCACGGGGTCTTGCGCGCGCAGGGTGTCGTAAAACGGATACGGGTTGGCGCGAAACGCCGGGTCGAACGGGTTAAAGAGAATTTCGCTCACTGAGATTATTTACAAGGCGAATGGCACGAGGGGAAGATACTCAGTGATCGGCTGGCCGGCGATAACCATCCACTGCGAACCGTTGATGCGCTCGGTGAGCGCGCGCATCGCCAGGTCTCCCGCAATCTCGACCTCCATAATCCCCATGCCAAAAGACTTGATCACCTCTTGCGAGGCCGCAGAGACGAGCGGCGTGTCGATGAAGCCCGGGCACAGCGCGCTGATGCACACACCATGCGGTTCGAGCGCTGCGCCCAGCGACTTGACGAGGCCGACCACGCCGTGTTTGGTCAGACCGTAGATCGGGTCTTGACCGATGCCGATGATGCCCGCGAGTGAAGCGGTGGCCAAGATTTGGCCAGAGCGACGCGCAACCATCCGGGGGATCACGGCGCGGGCGCCGAACACTACGCCGTCAAGGTTGATGCTCATGATTCGCTTGTAGGCGTCGTTGTCCAGATTCTGCAGCGGGTATGCGGGTGCTTCGGCGATCACGTTTTGATGCGTCGAGACACCAGCGTTGAGAACGACGATGTCGAAATCTTGCTGCGCGGCAATTAACACGTCCCACGCGTCTGGGTCTGTGACGTCGAGGTGCGCGAAATCGCCGCCGATCTCTCTGGCGACGGCCTTGCCGTCGGTGTCGTTAACATCGGCGACAACCACGTGCGCGCCCTCTGCCGTGAAGCGCCGCGAGATGGCCGCGCCAATGCCGCTCGCACCGCCAGTAACGAGCGCGCGCTGGCCCGAAAGTTGCTTGCTCATCTGGATCTCATTTCCGAAGCTTATTTCTGGCTCGCCACGGTGGCGAAGACATCCAATACTTTGTCAATCTCGGCGTCGGTTATCACCAGTGGAGGGCAGAACGCGTTGGTGTCGGCATTGATCGAGCGCACGATTACGCCTTTCTCGATCATCTTGTCTCGAATCGTCAAGCAGCTCTGATCGGACTTGAGGCCCGCCGCCCAGATCGCGCCCGCGCCGCGGGCGTGGTCGATGATGCCATCTTGGGCGAGAGATTTGAGCCCCTCGCTGAGCCGCGCGCCGACATGTTTGGCGCGCTCGACGAGACCTTCGCGCTCGATGATCTCGATATTTTTTAGCGCCGCCGCGCAAACTGCCGAATGACCAGAATATGTGTAGCCGTGGCGCAAGAAAAAGTCTGGGTCGACTTCGAGCGCGGCGACGACGGCGCGGCCGACAAATACGCCGCCGAGCGGCTGGTAACCAGATGTCACGCCCTTGGCGAAGCACAACAGGTCTGGCGTGACGTTGAAGTATTGCGCGCCGAACCACGTGCCCAGGCGGCCAAAGCCGGTGATCACTTCGTCGAAGATTAAATATGCACCGTGTTGGTCGCAGAGTTTGCGCGCCGCTTCCAAATATCCTGGCTGCGGTGGCCACACGCCACCCGCGCCTTGCAGCGGCTCCATCAACACGGCCGCAACGCGCGAGGCGTTGTCTTTCATGAACGTCGCCAGGTCTTCGATGTTGTCGCTGTCGATCTGCACGACTTCAGGCAGCAGTTGGCCGAAGCCGACCTTGTTTAGCGGCAGCCCCTGGGCGCTGGTGCCGCCATAGTTTGTGCCGTGGTAGCCGCGCATCCGCGAGATGATGATCGTGCGTTCGGGGTGGCCGGCCTGGCCTTGGGCCACCCGCGCGATTTTCATCGCCGTGTCGATCGATTCAGATCCGCTGCCGCACAAAAACACGCGCGATTCCGGCAGCGGCGACAGCGAGATTAGTTTGGCGGCGAGGCGGTCGGCGAGTTCGTTGGTGAACGGGTCAAACGTCGAATATGTTTCAAGTGTCGAGATCTGGGCGGCGACGGCGTCGGCGATCTCTTTGCGGCCGTGCCCAATCTGGCAATACCACAGGCTGCCAATGGCGTCGATATATTCGCGGCCCTTGTCGTCCCACAGCAGCGAACCCGAGCCGCGCACGATATTGATGAAATCGGTCTTAGTGGGCTTGGCAAACGCGTGTAGTAATGGGCCTGTCATGAACAAGACGCTAGTTGGCTTGGTCACCTATCCTGTAGCCGTATGAAGGGGCTGATTCTTTCGGGTGGCGCTGGCACGCGCCTGCGACCGATCACCCATACCAGCGCCAAACAGTTGGTGCCGATCGCCAACAAACCGATCTTGTTTTACGGCATCGAGGCGATGGCCCTCGCCGGCATCAAGCAGATCGGCATCATTATCGGCGAGACGGGCAAAGAGATTCGTAGTGCTGTCGGCGACGGTTCGCAGTTCGGCATCGAGGTCACCTACATCTCGCAAGACGCGCCGCTCGGGTTGGCGCACTGTGTGCTGATCGCCCAGCCGTTCTTGGGCGACGAAGACTTCGTGATGTACCTCGGCGACAACATGCTCGAGCAGGGTTTGACGCAGTTCGTCGAAGAGTTCGAATCGGCGCGCAAGCGCGGCGGGCCCGACGCCCCGACCGCGCAAATTTTGCTCTGCCACGTCGACAACCCGCGCCAGTTTGGCGTGGCCGAGGTTGCGGCCGACGGTCGGGTGGTGCGCCTGGTCGAGAAGCCGTCCGAACCGAAATCCGATCTCGCACTCGTCGGCGTGTACCTGTTCGATCGCACGATTCAAGATGCGGTGCGCGCCATCAAACCCTCGCCGCGCGGCGAACTCGAGATCACCGACGCGATCCAGTGGCTGGTCGATCAAAAGTTCGTCGTGCATCACAAGGTCTTGCAGGGCTGGTGGATTGATACGGGCAAGAAAGACCCGCTGCTCGAGTGCAATCGCTTGGTGCTCGAGGTGCTGACGCCGCGCAACGACGGCGACGTCGACGCCGCCTCGAAAATTGAGGGCCGGGTGGTAATCGAGAAGGGCGCGGTCATTCGCAACTCGCGCATTCGCGGGCCTGTCGTGATCGGCGCCGACTCCAAAATTGATCACAGTTACATCGGGCCGTACACGTCGCTGGGGCGGCGCTGCGTTGTCGAGCACTCAGAGATGGAGCACTCGGTGGTGCTCGACGGCTCGAGCATTATCGGCATCAGCCGACTCACAGACTCGCTTATCGGTCGTGACGTGCAGGTCTCTAGGTCAGAAGTAAAACCCCGCGCACTGCGACTGATGCTCGGCGACGACTCGAAAGTAGAGCTGGAGTAGATGGCCACAGTTACAGAATCGAAGATCATCAAAGACGTGCAGATCGTCGAGCCGCAAATGCACGGCGACGAGCGCGGCTATTTCATCGAGACGTACCGCCGCGAATGGTTTCCGCTCGGCCGCGAGATGTTACAGGGCAACCGCGGCAACCGTCAGAAGGGCTGCATTGTCGGGTTGCACTATCACTTGCACCAGGCCGACTATTGGTACGTACCGATCGGCACGGCACGCGTGGTGCTACACGATCTGCGCACCGGTTCGCCGACCGACGGCGCGACGCAGGTGATCGACCTCGGAGCACGTGCAGATGGCACTCACGATCACCGCGGCATCTTTATCCCGCCCGGCGTGGCGCACGGCTTCGCCTCGCTCACCGACATGGCGATTACTTATTTAGTAGATAGTTATTACAACCAGACCGACGAAAATGGTTTGGCGTGGAACGACCCAGCGGTCAAGGCCGACTGGGGGATCGCCAACCCGATCTTGTCGAAGCGCGACCAAGAGAACCCAACCCGCGACGGCATCGACCTGCAATTTCAGCCGCACTTCAAGTTGCGCACCTGAGCGCTGAGTCATGAAAATTTTCGTCACCGGCGGCGCGGGCTTTATCGGCTCAAACTACGTGCGGTGGGTACTCGCCAACAGCGATCACTCTGTAACCGTGTACGACTCGCTGACGTACGCGGGCAACCTGTCGACGCTCAAAGACGTCGATGACAGCCCGCGGTACTCGTTTGTCAAGGGCAACATCTGCCACCCTGGCGATGTCGAGGCAGCGATGCGCGGCCACGACGCTGTCGTGCACTTCGCCGCCGAGAGCCACGTCGACCGCTCGATCGAGGGCAGCGAAGACTTCATCCTCACCAACTGCTTCGGTACCAACGTGGTCATCGACGCGGCGCGCCGATTGCAGATCTCGCGCGTCTTGCACATCGGCACAGATGAGGTCTACGGCTCTGTCGAGGTCGGATCGTCGAAAGAGACAGACCCCCTCGAGCCGCGCTCGCCGTACTCGGCGTCGAAGGCCGGCTCTGACCTGATCGCGCTTTCGTATTTCGCGACTCACGGCGTGCCTGTGCTCGTGACGCGCTGCACCAATAACTTCGGCCCGTTTCAATACCCAGAGAAGGCAATCCCGCTGTTCACGACGAACCTGCTCGACGGCAAAAAGATTCCGCTGTACGGCGACGGCCTCAACGAGCGCGACTGGTTGTATGTCGACGACCATTGCTCGGGCATTCACCTCGTGCTCGAACGCGGCGTACTCGGCGAGATCTACAACATCGGGGCGGGCAACGAAACGACCAACCGCGCGCTTGTCGACAAGTTGTTGGCGCTGCACGGCAAAGACGAATCGAGCGTCGCCTACGTCGAAGACCGCAAGGGGCACGATCGCCGCTATTCGGTTGACATCGCCAAGATCACCAAACTTGGTTGGAAGCGCGAGCGCTCGCTTGATGAGGCGCTTGAACAAACGGTGGCGTGGTATCGCGATAATCGCTGGTGGTGGGAGCCTCTGCGGGCGCGCAAATAGAAACGTAGAATTTTACAGATGAAGTTTTTTATCACGGGGGCTGGCGGCCAGTTGGGCCACGAACTCGTGCGGGTGGCGCAAGGCGCCGGTCATGTGGTCACGGCAACCGACCATCAGATTCTTGACATCACTGATCGCGATGCTGTAGTCGCGGCGATCGGCGCGGCCAAGCCCGACGTCGTGATCCACGCCGCGGCGTGGACTGCGGTTGATGCCTGTGAGGGCGATCGCGACAAGGCGATGCTGGTCAACGGCACTGCGACCAAGTATGTGGCCGACGCCGCGCACTCGGTTGGCGCGCGGGTCGTATACATCTCTACCGACTACGTCTTCGACGGCACCAAGCCGACACCATATCTAGAGAGCGATTTGCCGAACCCGCAATCGGTCTACGGCGAGTCGAAACTGGCGGGCGAGCGTGCGTTGGGCGAGCGCGACACGATCGTGCGCATTTCGTGGGTGTGCGGCTTTCACGGCGCCAACATGGTCAAGACAATTCTAAAACTCGGTCGCACGCAAAACGAGTTGCGCTTCGTTGATGATCAAATCGGAGAGCCGACATTTGCCGACGATGCCGCGCCGATAATCGTGCAAATCGCTGAGTCCGGGCACTCGGGCATCTGGCACGTTACAAACCGGGGCGTTGTCAGTTGGTACGAGTTTGCGCGCGAGGTGCTGCTCGCCGCGGGGCTCGACGCGGCGAAGGTTTATCCGATTAAGACGAGTGACTTAAAACCGCCTCGACCTGCTAAACGACCTGCCAACTCGGTTCTCGCCAACACCGCGATGATCTCTGCTGGTATGCCACTGTTGCCCGATTTTCGCGAGCCGCTAGCGCGATTAGTGCAACGGCTTACGGCCGACGGCCACTAGTAGGGTTGTCGTATGGATCAGGCCGCGCTGCTCGCAGAACTCGAACCCGTCGCCGCCAAGTTGTACGAGCGTCACCAGGGCGTCGCCAAAGAGTGGTTTCCGCACGAGATGGTGCCCTACGGCCGTGGCACGGACTTTGACCCCGAGCATCAGTGGTCGCCAGAAGATGCCAACTTTGGCGAGGCTGGCACCGAGATCGACGAGGCCGTTCGCGCGGCGCTGTTCGTCAACCTGCTGACAGAAGACAACCTGCCGTATTACTTCCGTGATATCGACGCGCTATTCGGCAGCGAGTCGGCGTTCGGCGCATGGGCCCGCAACTGGACGGCCGAAGAGGGTCGACACTCGATAGTGATCCGCGACTACTTCACGGTCACTCGGGCTGTCGACCCGGTGGCTCTTGAACGGGCGCGCATGATTCAGGTGCGCGGCGGGCAGGTGCCAACACCGCACGACGCGGTCGAGGCGCTGGCGTACGTGAGCATGCAAGAACTGGCAACGCGCATCTCGCACCGCAACACTGGCAAGTTGATGAAAGACAAGATGGGCACCGACATCATGTCGCGCGTGGCCAACGACGAGAACCTGCACTACCTGTTCTACCGCGACCTCACCAGCGCGGCGCTCGAGATGGACCCATCGGCGACGGTGATCGGCATCGAGCGGGCGGTGCGCACGTTTTCGATGCCTGGTCTCGGCATCCCCGACTTCGATCGGTTGTCGCGCGAGATCGCACGTGCTGGTATCTACGACTTGTTAATCCACCACGATCAAATTCTTGATCCTGTGATTATGCGCCACTGGAAACTCGAAGAAGTCAGTGGGCTGAGCGCCGAGGCCGAAGTGGCCCGCGACTCTATTTTTAAGCGCATGGCGCGCACTGCCAAGGTTGGCAAGCGCCTCGCCGATAGGCGCGCCGAAATTTAGTTTTTAGGGGTCTACCGAGTTTGTCTCTTTGGAGAACATGTGTGTGGCGCCGGGCCGTGGTGGCCGATTTTGAGTGGATTATTTTATTTGGTTAATTACTATTGCGGCGACGGTCGCGACTAAACCAATTAGGGCGATCATCGTTGAGCAAACCCAAACCGTGATCGTGATTGGAAGTTTGGCGAAGCCTTCTCGCATTTCGGCGCGAACTACCTTGAACTCAGCATCAACGGCTACGAATCGGGCGTCTATGGCTGCGAACCCGCTGGCCATTTCCATTCTTACGAGTTTGAATTCGTTGTCCACGAGTTTGAACTCGCTGTTCATCACGGTGCCCATGTTGCGAATGTCGCCGCGCACCGTCATGAAGTTGGCGTCGGTTTGTACTCCAAAGTTGTAGAGGTCATTACCCGTAATCGCCTGGTCTTTGCGACCCTCATTTTGCCCAGTCACGTATTCTCCCAGGTGGTGTATTTCGCTGACAGTATTGACCGCATTCATTGTTACCTCCATAGAATTTTTCTCTTTGGAGAACATGTGTGCGGCTCTGGGCCGTGTTGGCCGATTAAATCAGCACTAGGTGCTACTTCTATTAGTAGCGGAAAGTTAGCCGAAAGTAAAGACTATTGCGAAGTTTCGCACAACTTTATTAGTGGTGCGTTAGGCATGTGCCCAGATTGCTTGGACGTCGTCTTGGCGGTGCCCACTAGCTCTGCCATCGCCTCGTCGAGTGTGCCTAATTCTGATTCCACGACCCTGTCTCAAAATAATACCCGTAGACCCGTTTTAAGATAGCGCGCGTTTAAGTGTCGTGCCGATTAAGGCGCGGGCGTTGTGCGTGTCATCAAGAATGTTGGGCTGCGAGATGAATCCGTGCACTTGTCCGTAAAAGCGAACCAGCGACGTCGCGACCCCTAATCCTGAGAGTCGAATCGCAAACGCCTCGCCTTCGTCGCGCAGAGGGTCGTACTCTGCCGTGATCACGAGTGTCGGCGGCATCTTGGCAAGAAGCGCATCGCCCGCGAATTGCGGCGAGACGCGTGGGTTCTTCGGGTCTGTGCCGCCCTTGAGGTAGTGCGCGTAGAACCACACCATGGCGTCGCGGGTGAGGATGTAGCCGTCGGCGTTTTCGTTGATCGAGCCGTGCTGCATCGTGGCGTCGGTGGCTGGGTAGATGAGAATCTGGCAACGCAGTGGCACGTCAGTTTCGAGCGCCACAGCGACCGCCAAGTTGCCGCCAGCCGAGTCGCCACCAACTGCCATTCGTGTTTTGTCGCAACCTAACTCTGCGGCGTGGTCGAATGCCCAACGCGTTGCGGTCAGGCAGTCGTCGAGCGGTGCCGGAAACGGAAACTCTGGTGCGAGCCTGTAATCGACCGAGAGCACCGCGTGACCCGAGCGATTGGCGATCGCGCGGCAGATGTCGTCGTGGGTCTCAATGTCGCCTATGACCCATCCGCCGCCGTGAAAATAAACGAAAAGGCCGAGGTCTTTATCGCCGCTCGGGCGGTAGAGGCGCGACTGAACTCCGCCAGCATCAACGTCGCGAATCTCGAACACCTCTTCATCACTCGGTTGCTTGCCCGCGAGATACATCGCTCGCGCCACCTCGGGCGTCTGGGTGTGGATTGGGTCTGTGCCGAGCGAATTGTAAAGTTCGATCAGGAGGGTGGCTTGCGTGTGGAGAGGCATGCACTAGTTCTAGTTGATCACTGTGCTACTACTGCCGTCGGCCGTCGTGGCTACTACAATCGCATCAGCAACTTATTGCATATTGGGGGAGCCACTATGGTCAACGCAACCTTTACGAGCATGGACGTTTCGACTAAAGACGAGTGGCTGGCGATCGGGGCCGAGACGGCCAAGAACCAAACTCGCGTCGCTGAAGGCATTCTCGAGATGCTGCGCGGCATGAGCACGATCGTCGACGGCTTCGTCACCGACCAACTCACCCATGCGCTGCAGACGGCGACGATGGCCGAGCGCGCCGGCGCCGATGACGAGGTAGTTGTCGCGTCTCTGTGCCACGACATCGGTAAGGCCATCAGCGTGCCGAATCACCCGGCGATTGCCGCGGCGATCTTGAAGCCCTATGTACGGCCCGAGGTGCACTTCATGATCGAAGCCCACCAAGATTTTCAGGGCAAGCACTACTACGGGCACTTCGGCATGAACCCCGATGCGCGCAAGAAGCACGAAGGCCACCCTGCCTATCAGTTGGCGGCCAAGTTCGCCGACGAGTGGGATCAGAAGGCCTTCGACCCAAATTACGACTCGCTGCCACTTGAGCATTTCGCCGACCGCGTTCGTGCGATTTTCGCCAAGCCAAAATTCGTCGTTGCTGAATAAATAAATTCGGCAGTTAGGGGCCGTATCGAAATGTCGCGCTCAATTTCGTTACCGATGTACGACTTCGCCGAGCTGCAGTCGTCAACTACTGCGGTGCTCGATGCGATTGCTGCTGAAGTGCGTCAATTTGGCGACGATGGCCAGGTCGATTCTCCAGATAGTTCTAATTACTCGACACTGATCTCGCTTTGGCGTGGCACAGAAATGTATTTGAGTCAAACGTGCGGGTTGCCCTATATAGAGGAATTGCAAGAGTTCGTTGATGTGTTGGGAACATTTCTTTGGGACGGAATCAGTGACGACCTAGGTCGATACCGCACCGACATCGTCGTGCGCGACGATTTTGCGGCCACGCAGGTGAGTGAACTTGGCGGTGCGCAGCCGGTGGTCACCAATACGCAGAGTCTGAGCGGCTGGTGCAGTCTCGGTTGCGCATTGGCCGAGGTGACAGACGATCCAAAATTCGTACAGCCATATCTTCTCAGCGATCGCCATGTCAGCAGTTTGCAAATGTTGCAAGATCGTGTAGCCGACGTGGCGTCAATCGACCCAGTCACCTTTAAGATACTCGGCCGTATTCGACCAGCGCTGGTCAAGAATTTGCGCATTATTGGCAGCGGGCCGTTAGTGTTCGCCACGCCCGTGATCGTCAGTAAGGTGCGCATCGCTCAACTCGGAGATCTACGCGCGGCATTGCATCGGGTCGTTGATAATCCGACGTTGACTGGTGAAATGGCGGCAATTGGTATCGTTGGTTTCGTGGATCACGACGGTGCTAACTGCGCAATGATTCACGATTTAGTTGTCCGCGCCGAACAGGTGTTGCCCCGTCATGGCTGAGTCTGGCCCGCGACCCGTTCGTTCGCCGATCGGCACCAAATTGCACTGTGCCAACTGGCAGATCGAGGCGCCGTTCAGGATGTTGCAAAACAATCTTGACCCCTCGGTCGCCGAGCGCCCGGACGACTTAGTTGTTTATGGCGGCACGGGTCGCGCCGCGCGCAGTTGGGCTGCGTACGACGCGATGTTGCGCACGATGCAGACGCTCCAGCCCGACGAGACGATGTTGGTGCAGTCCGGCAAACCCGTCGGCGTCTTTCGCACGCACGAGTGGGCGCCGCGCGTGCTCTTGGCAAACTCGAATCTGGTAGGCGAGTGGGCCAACTGGGACGAGTTTCGCCGACTCGAAACGGCGGGGCTGACGATGTACGGCCAGATGACGGCGGGATCGTGGATCTACATCGGCACGCAGGGGATCTTGCAGGGCACGTACGAATGTTTCGCCGAGATCGCCCGCCGCAAATTTAACGGCACGCTCGCCGGCACGATAACGCTGACGGCCGGCCTCGGCGGTATGGGTGGCGCGCAGCCACTAGCGGTGACGATGAATGACGGCGTCGCACTGTGCATCGATGTCGACGCGTGGCGAGTGCAACGCAGGGTCGAGACGCGCTACCTCGACGAAGTCGCCGACTCGCTGCAAGATGCGGTGAGACGTTGCGAAAACGCCAAGCGCGAGCGGCGTGCTCTGTCGGTCGGCCTTGTGGGTAACGCCGCCGACTTGTTTCCAAAGTTGCTGGAAATGGGCTTTGGGGCCGACATCGTCACCGACCAGACCAGCGCCCATGATCCGCTGAGCTACATGCCCAATGACTTGAGTCAAGACGCGGCCAAGGAATTGCTCGCCAAAAACCCCGACGAGTTCATTCGCCGCTCACGCGAGGCGATGGCCGCGCACTGCGCCGCGATGGTGGGCTTTCTCGACGCGGGCAGCGAGGTCTTCGACTACGGCAACTCGCTGCGCCGCGAGGCCCAACTCGGCGGCTACGACCGCGCCTTTGATTACCCCGGGTTCACGCCTGCATACATTCGCCCGCTTTTCTGCGAGGGCAAGGGTCCGTTTCGTTGGGTCGCGCTCTCTGGCGACCCGAGCGACATCGCCGCCACCGACCGCGCGGTGCTCGAGGAGTTTCCCGACGACGAAGGCCTCGCCAAGTGGATGCGGTTGGCCCGCGAGCGGGTCGCATTTCAGGGCTTGCCGGCGCGCATCTGTTGGCTCGGCTACGGCGAGCGACATCGTCTCGGCCTGCGCTTCAACGACATGGTTGCGAGCGGCGAGCTCAAGGCGCCGATCGTGATCGGCCGCGACCATTTAGATTCCGGCTCGGTGGCGTCGCCGTATCGCGAGACAGAGTCGATGCTCGATGGATCGGATGCGATTGCCGACTGGCCGTTACTCAACGCGCTCGTGAATACGGCGAGCGGCGCGACATGGGTGAGCATTCATCACGGCGGCGGCGTCGGTATCGGCCGCAGCATTCACGCCGGGATGGTTTGCGTCGCGGACGGCACGCCGCTGGCAGCCGAGAAACTTTCGCGCGTGCTCGTGACAGACCCGGGCATGGGCGTGATCCGTCACGCCGACGCTGGTTACGAGCGTGCTATAGCCGTGGCCGACGAGCGCGGCGTGCGCCTGCCGATGCGCGAGGGTTAAAGAACTGTGGCCACTCAAACTTTTTTTGCGGATTTTGTTTGGCGCGGCGGCGAGTCGGCGGCAACCAATTGTCGCATCGAGGTGAGCAACGGCGTCATTGTTGATGTAACCGAAGGCACCACCGCGCAAAGTGGCGACAGTCGCATCAGCGGGATTGTGTTGCCCGGGCTCGTCAACGCGCACAGCCACGCTTTTCATAGAGCGCTGCGCGGTCTCACGCACAGCGGAAGCGGCAACTTCTGGTCGTGGCGCGAGCCGATGTATCAGATCGCCAATGCGCTGACACCAGAAAATTATGGTGAACTTGCGGCGATGGTTTATGCCGAGATGGCGCTCGCGGGCATCACGGGGATTGGCGAGTTTCATTATCTGCACCACGACGTGCAAGGCATGAAATACAAAAATCCAAACGAAATGGGGATGGCGCTAGTCGCCGCCGCGCAACGCGCTGGCACGCGACTCGCCTTGCTCGATGTGGCGTACCTGCACGGCGGCCTCGACAAGCCAGAGTTGCTGCCAGAGCAAAAACGATTTGCCGACAAAGACGTTGACGCTTGGTTGGATCGCGTCGAGTTGTTGGGCGATGGGGGCGAGGGGTGGACAGTCGGCCTCGCCCCGCACAGCGTGCGCGCAGTGCACCCGAACGAACTCGACGCCATCGTCGGCTCGCGATTTGGTCGCGTTGTGCACCTGCACGTTTCTGAGCAGCCCGCCGAGAACGAGGCTTGCATCGCCGCGACCGGCAAGACGCCGACCGCGGTGCTCGAAAGTGTCGGCATGTTGGGGCCGCACGTCACGGCCGTGCATGCCACGCACCTGACCAATGCCGACATCGCGATGCTGGGTTCGAGTAAGACCAACGCCTGTTTATGCCCGACGACCGAGCGCGATCTGGCCGACGGCGTGGGGCCCGCGCAACAACTTGTAGCTGCGGGCGCTGTGTTGTCGCTGGGCTCTGATTCGCACGCCGTGATCGACATCTTCGAAGAGGCCCGCGCCGTCGAGCTCAATCAGCGCCTGGTCACTAGACGCCGCGGCTTGCACAGCGCCGGCTCGCTGCTGGCGGCGGCTACGCACGGCGGCTCGCACTCGCTTGGGTGGGCGGGTGGCGAGACTGTGGCCGGCATTAATCCCGGCATGCCGGCCGATTTCATCGCGCTGTCACTGAACTCGGTGCGCCTCGCGTCGTTTAGCGCGCAGCACGCGGCGGCGCACATCGTGTACAGCGCTGCCCCCAGCGACGTGACCGATGTGTGGGTTGGAGGTCAACAGGTTGTTGCTGCAGGCAGACATATTGTGATCGGCGATGTCGCGGCAGGCCTGCGCTCGGCAATAGCCGCAGTCGTTACAATCTAAGTTCTATGTCCGTTCTTTCAATCGCCACCGTCGGAAATCCAGAACTACGAATCGTCGCTAAAGAGGTCACTCGCGAAGAGCTGGCCTCGGCCGAGGTGCAGTCATTCATCGACGACTTAGTCGAGACAATGCGCGCCGCCAACGGTGCTGGCCTGGCGGCAACTCAGGTGTTGCGCCATCAACGCATCTGTGCGATCGAGGTCAACAATAATCCGCGCTATCCAGAGAAGCCGAAGGTTCCGCTAACCGTGTTGATCAACCCCGTGATCACGCCACTAGATGACGACATGTTTTTGAATATGGAAGGCTGCCTGTCGGTGCCTGGTATTCGTGGCGCGGTGCTGCGTAACACGCGCGTTCACGTCAAGGCGATGAACCGCGACGGAACCGACTACGACGCCGAGATTCGCGGCATCACTGCGGCAACGTTTAAGCACGAGGTCGATCACCTTGACGGTCTGCTGTTTCTCGACCGCGTCACCGACTCGCGCACGCTGACAACCTGGGATTCATTCGCCAAGTTTCATCACGCTGCTTTCGTTGAGCGCGTCAAGGCTCTAGTCGCAATTCACGGAATGTAATGCTGGCACTCTCCGGCATTGGTGAGCTCGTCACCAATGACTCAGGGCGAGGCTCAGGTCCGCTCGGTATCGTCAGAGATGCGGCGATCGTCTTCGACGACGGACTCGTCTCGTGGGTTGGCAGCAGTGGCGATGTCGCCAAACACTGCGATGTCGCGCCGATCGACGTCGCCGGGCGCGCGGTTATCCCCGGGTTCGTAGATAGCCACACGCATCTAGTTTTTGCTGGTGACCGCGCGGCCGAATTTGAGGCGCGGATGGCGGGCAAACCGTATGCTGCGGGCGGCATCAAGACCACGATGGTCGCCACGCGCGACGCGACCGACGAGCAGTTGCGGGCCAACGTGTTGCGCTTGGCCGATGAGGCACTGCGTTCTGGCACGACGACGCTCGAAGTCAAATCGGGTTACGGCCTGAGCGTGCGCGATGAGGCGAGGTCGCTGGTCGCCGCCGCCGCCGTAACCGTTGAGACCACATTTCTCGGGGCTCACGTCGTGCCGCCCGACACCGATGCCGACGACTATTTGGCGATCGTTTGCGGTGAGATGCTTAAAGTTTGTGCGCCACACGCTAAGTGGATCGACGTATTCTGCGATAGGGGAGCCTTCGATGTCGACCAGGCGCGCGTGGTGCTGAGCGCTGGTAAGGCGGCGGGATTGGGTCTGCGCATTCATGCCAACCAGTTGCAACACGGCGGGGGCGTGCAACTCGGCGTCGAGATGGGTGCGGCCTCGTGCGACCACTGCACGCACTTAGATTCATCCGACATCGACGCGCTCTCGGCGGCGAGCCAATTTACAGTGGCGACGCTGCTGCCGGCAGCCGAGCTGTGCACCAAGTCTGCGTTTCCTAACGCGCGAGCACTGCTCGATGCGGGCGTGAAGGTGGCACTGGCTTCTGACTGCAACCCGGGCTCGTCGTACACAACTTCGATGCCGCTCGTAATTTCTCTCGCCGTGATCAACATGGGCATGACGCCTAGTGAGGCGTTGTGGTCGGCGACGGCGGGCGGCGCGGCCGCACTGCGGCGAAGTGACGTGGGCAACTTCACAGTCGGCTCGCGTGGCGACGCAGTTGTGCTCGATGCCCAGAGTCACGTGCACGTGGCATACCGGCCAGGGGTGCACCTAGTAAAGTCAGTCGTGCGCAACGGCGAACTAATTTAGGGTTTGGTAGCAGCAGAATGATCTTGACAAGCAGTCGCGAGTGGCGCACAATTTTGGTCATCATCGCTGTTTACGGCGGCGCGGCCGCAGTCGTGCTGAATTATGGTGCGATGCCGGCGTGGGCGAGCGTCTTATTGTTGGCGTGGTTCGGGGCGTGGCACCTGAGCCTGCAGCACGAGATCATTCATAAGCACCCGACGCGGTTTGAGTGGCTCAATGATCTGCTCGGCTCGATTCCGCTAACGCTGTGGATCCCGTTTTTTAGTTTTAAGCGCGAACATCTGTCGCACCACGACTCGCCGCTCACGTTGCCAGGATTAGATTCCGAGAGCTACTACGTCTCGACAGAGCACTGGCAGTCGTGTGGCCCGATCAGGCGCGCGGTCTACCGCGCCAACCGCACGCTGTTGTTTCGAGTTGTCGTCTGGTCGCTGCTGAGCACGCTGGCGTTCATGTATCAAAAGGTAAAAGAGGCGATACTCGGCCAACACAATTCGCGGTGGGCCGTGCTTATGCATCTGGTCGGCGTCGCCATTGTGATCTCGTTTGTTCGCGCTGCAGGCATGCCGATTTGGCAGTTTGCGCTCGGGGTTACATACGGCGGGCGCTTCTTGAATCTGCTGCGTCCGTTCGCCGAGCACGAGTACATCGAAGGCGTCGAGTTGCGCACGGCGATGGTGCAGGCTGGGCCCGTGATGAGCCTGCTGATGCTCAACAACAATCTGCACCTCGCGCACCACGGCGACCCGAAGGTGGCGTGGTACGACGTGCCCGCTTACGCCAGGCGTACCGATTCCTATGGCGTCGCCGATCGAGACGGCCTGCTCTATCGCGGCGGATATTTAGAAATTGCGCGACGCTTCGGCGTCCGGCCGTTTAGTCAGCCCGTTCACCCCGCCGCGTAATTCGGTTACTTGCGGTCGCGCGCAGCTGGCATCCAGTTCGCGCCGGCAGTGGCGTCGATCGCCTCGACGAAGCGATTTGAAATTGGTTCGATCAGCGAGACAAATTTTAAGGTAAGGTTTTCGCCCAGATGTTTCCAAGCCGCTGTGGCAAGGTCATCGGTGCGGTCTTCGACCTGTTGACGAAACGCCTTGCCCGCCGCGGTGATTTCTGTGCCTTCGGCAAAGCCGCGCTCGGCTAGGCCCGAATACGCAGCCGTTAACTCGGCGTCGCCGGCGCCGCGGCTACGCGGTATCCATTCGCTTGGGTAACCGCGCCAGGCGTTGTCGAGTAATCCCGCCTGCACGCCGCTGATATTTTCGGCGGCCAGAATCGCAAAGTGGGTGTCGCCGCGCCATTCGCGAATGCAGTTAATTGCTAACCACGCCGACAGCAGTTGATCGTCTGGTCGCGGCCACGAGCGATGTGCGGCGAACAAGACGCGCCCCGATAGCGGCAAGGCGTCGGCTGCGGCCCACAGGTCACTCGACATCGATGCCAGTTCGTCACAGATCTCTGGAGCTATTCGCCGCAGGCCGTCGAGCACGGCCAAATTGCGCGCGTCGCTAATTTCCGCACAAGTCGAGTGTTGCAGCGCGTGATCGACGCACAGGCGAATGAACTCGGCGCGAATCGAGTAGTAGGCCGCGACGACCGCGTCGCCGCCCGCCATCGCCAGCGGCGCAGAGCGGCTGACGATGTAATAACCCAAGCCGTTGGGAATGCCGAGACCGGTGTAGTTGGCGATCGCCGTCGGGTCCCAATAGATCCAGCCAATCAGCCTGTGCGAGGCGAGGCCAGCGCGAGCTGCCAGATCGCGCCACTGCGCAGGCGTGCTCACGCGCGCGCCACGATCGGGAAGCGCGGGTCATCAAGCTTGGCGCCGGGCTTAGGACCGTTTCCTTCTAGCGGCGGCGAGGTGCGCCACGGCCGCGTCGCCAAGCGCGCATCGTCACCGACGTATCTGAAACTCACGGCGCGACGCAGTTTTACATCCGTGCCGAATGTGCCAGGCGCGCGGTGCAGGGTGCGAAAGTGAAAGGCGACGGCGTCGCCTAGTTGCACCGGGCAGGTGATAATGCGCTCAGCGTCCAATTCTTCGACGCTCGGAAGATGCTCGAAGTCGCGCGCTTCATCTACGTACTCCGACTGATCGGCAAATCTTCGCGGAATGAAGCGCTTGCCCCATCTGTGGCTTCCGGGGATGAACCGCAGCGCCACCTCTTGTGGAATCGGGTCGAGCGGTATCCAGATGCTGACGTTATCGATGCCGTCGATGCCGTAATACGGGTCGTCGTGGTGCCACGGCGTGATTTCTTTTGTTTGTGCCTCTTTGACTAACACGTGCTCGTGAAATAGCCGCGCCTCGATCGTGCCCATGAGTTGCAGCGCGGCTTGGGGCACGGCGCCAACTAATCCGATGTCGGCGAATTGCTTGATGCGCTGCCAGTTGACGTAATCGTCGAAGAAACGGCCAGTTGAGCCAGGTGGCGTGTACTCGTTGGCCCAAGGCCCTGGCGCGGCCATGTTCGCCGCGACGCCGTCGCGCAGTGACGCGATCGTCTCGGGGCTAACGATGTCGCGAAGCACGACGACGCCGTCGCGCTGATAGTCGCTGATCGTTGCTGGGGTAATAGTCGCAATCATGGGTCGCAATAAGATTAGACGGTGGAGCACCTTGATGTAGTCGTCGTCGGCGCGGGGCTCTCGGGCATCGGCGCCGCGTACCACCTGCAGGACAAGTGCCCGGGCGTCTCTTACGCGATTCTTGAGGGGCGCGACGACATTGGGGGCACATGGGATTTGTTTCGTTATCCGGGCGTGCGCTCGGACAGCGACATGCACACGCTGGGGTTTTCGTTCAAGCCGTGGGAGTCCAAGAAGTCGATCGCCTCTGGGCCCGCGATCATGGATTACCTGCGCGAGACGGTCGCCGAAAACAAGATCAACGAGCGGATTCGATTCGGCCAATTGGTGACGAGGGCCGAGTGGTCGAGCGAAACCGCGTCGTGGACGCTGTACGCCACCGATCGCACTAGTGCTCTCGAAACAACGGTCTCTTGTAATTTTTTATTTATGTGCTCGGGTTATTACAGCTACAAGGGCGGGTACGAACCAGAGTTCGCTGGTCACTCGCGTTTTGCTGGCCGCACCGTGCACCCGCAGAAGTGGCCGCAAGATCTCGACTACGCCAACAAGCGCATAGTGGTGATCGGCTCGGGGGCAACCGCGATGACGCTGGTGCCCGCGATGGCGACCGACGCCGACCACGTCACAATCTTGCAGCGCTCGCCAACTTATGTCGTGTCGCGCCCAGATGAAGACAGGTTCGCCAACATTTTGCGCAAGGTGTTGCCAGGCAAACTCGCCTATTCAATCACGCGGTTTAGAAACACATCGATGCAGCAGTTCGTATATAAGCGGTCGCGCGACGAGCCAGCCAAGGTGCGCACTTTTTTGCTCGACCTTGTACGCAAAGAGTTGGGCCCCGACTACGACGTCGACAAGCACTTCACGCCGTCGTATAACCCGTGGGATCAACGGCTGTGCCTCGTGCCCAACAGCGATTTGTTTAAGGCCATCAAATCGGGCAAGGCCTCTGTCGTCACCGAGCAGATCGCCAACTTCACCGAAACCGGCATCGAACTGGCAAATGGCGAGCACCTAGATGCCGACATCATCGTCACCGCCACTGGTCTCAATCTGGTGACGCTGGGCGAGATGGACTTCGTGGTGGACGGCAAGCCCATCGACTTCTCGCGCACGGTCACCTACAAGGGTTTTGCCTATTCGGGCATTCCAAACCTGGCGTCGTCGTTTGGTTATGTCAACGCCTCGTGGACTTTGCGCGCGGATCTGATCTGCGAATACGTGTGTCGGCTGATAAACCACATGCGCAAGACAAACGCTAGACAGTGCACGCCGCAGTTGCGTGAGTCAGACGCCAACATGCCTGAGATCTCGTGGATAGGCGAGTTCTCGCCCAACTACATGAAGCGGGTAATGCACCAGTTTCCGCATCAGGGTGATCGCGAGCCGTGGATCAATCCGCAAAATTACAAGCGCGATAAGAAAATGTTTAAGCACGGCCGCATCGACGACGGGGTAATGATATTTTCGGGTCACCAAACGCGATAGCGGGGCCGTGGTCGCCTCTGCGCGTGCGCGTGTATCGCGCGCTGTGGATCGCCGCGCTGGTCTCTAACGTCGGCACGTTCATGCATATCGCTGCCGCCGGCTGGGCGATGACATCGCTGACAGACTCGCCGACCCTGGTTGGCCTCGTGCAGACTAGTTGGGCGGTGCCAGGTTTTTTGCTCGCCCTGCATTCTGGCGCCTTCGCCGACATCATCGACAGGCGCAACTTAATCACGATTACTCAGATCGCGGCCTTATTGATCGCGGCTGCGTTGGCTGTGCTCGTATGGGCAGATCAGTTATCGGTGAACTCGCTGCTCGCTGGCACATTTCTTGAGTCGGTGGCACTGACGCTGGCCGCGCCGGCGTTCATGGCGCTCACGCCGCAACTCGTCGACGCGAAAATTTTGCCGCAGGCTCTCGGCCTCGACTCGGTATCGCGCAACATCGCCCAAACTGTCGGCCCCGCGCTGGCGGGGGTGCTCATCGCCACCTTCGACCCCGGCGCCGTGTTTATGCTCAACGCCGTCTCGTACGTCGGCATCGTGATTGTCGTGCGGCGCTACAGGCCCGCAGTTACGCATGCAAAACGGCCGACGGGCGTGAACCGCGCGATCTACGAGGGCTTGGTGCATGTCGCCAAGTCGAAGAGCCTGCGCAACATTGCCGTGAGACTGACGCTTGTAATGACGGGCAGCGCCGCGCTCATGGCGATGATCCCAGTGGTCGCCAAGTCAAGTTTGGGCGTTTCGGCGAGCGGGTTCGGCGTGATGTCTGGCGCGCTGGGTGTCGGCGCGGTGTTGGCGGTGTGGGGGTTACCCGCATTGCTCAGCAGGCTGAGCATCGAGACCGTGGCGTTGTGGTCTGCGCTGGTGTGGTCAGGCGGCACTGTAATTTTTGCCAACACGAATTCGCTGAGCGTTGCCGTCGCCGCACTGCTGGTTTGCGGTGCGAGCGGCATGGGGATGATGTACGTGTTGTTTTCTTCGTTCATGTTGCAGTTGCCAAATTTACTACGCGGCCGCGGCTCGTCGCTGGCGATGCTGATGGTCTGGCTCGGCGCGTCGGTCGGCGCGGTCGGTTGGGGTCTAGCGTCTTCGGCCTACGGTGTGGGAGCCGCGTTAACAGCAACCGCGGCTGTCAACGTCGCTATCGCGATTGTAAGTCGCGTGGCGTTACGCGTGAACGGTTAGTCGGCGCACTGCTTCGACGACGATGTCGTCGACCGTTATCGATCCGGCCTCGACCGCGCGGCTGATGTCGGCGCGCATCTCGTGCTCCCAGAAGCGCTCGAGGTGACGCACTGTGGCGGCGACAGGGTCGGCGCTGGTGTCGGCGGCAAATTGGCGCGCGATCTGGTTGGCCATGCGCACCAGCGCGCTGAGTCGCCGCGCGGGATGATTGAGCTCGGCCGTGGCGGCACTGCGCCCGGGCGAGACCTGAACCGCAGTCACTTTGTACTCTGGGCAGTTGGTCGCCCAGTCAGAGTTGTCGGTGGTGATCACGTTGGCGCCGCTGACGGGGTAGTGGAAGGTGGTGTAGACGACGCCCGGCGCGACGCGCTCGGTAACGTCGGCGCGCAACACTGTTGCTCCGACGCGACTGGCGATCGTAACTTCTTGGCCGTCTTTGATGCCGCGTTCGAGCGCGTCGCTGGGGTGAATCTCGAGGATGTCCTCGGGGTGCCAGGTGACGTTCTTGGTGCGGCGAGTTTGAGCGCCGACGTTGTACTGGCTGAGAATGCGACCAGTCGTCAGCAGCAGGGGAAACTTGCGATTCGATTTTTCTTCGGTCGGCACATACGGCGTCGGCGTGAACTTGCCGAGGCCCCGCACGAACGTCTTTTCGTGCATGATCGGCGTGCCGAGCGGCATCGTTTCGTTGCACGGCCACTGCACGCTGCCGACCTCGTCGAGATACGCAAACGAGACGCCCGCAAAAGTCGGTGTCAGTGCGGCGACCTCGTCCATAATCTGGCTCGATGTTTCATACGTCATTGGGTGGCCCATGGCGTTGGCGAGTTCGCAGATGATCTGCCACTCGTGCTTGCCGGTGCGTGGCTTACCCGTTGGGCGAACGCGGTTGATGCGGCGCTCGGCGTTTGTGAACGTGCCGTCTTTTTCGAGAAACGATGTGCCAGGAAAGAACACGTGCGCGAATCGCGCCGTCTCGTTTAAGAACAGGTCTTGCACGATCACGCACTCCATCGAGCGCAGCGCCGCCTCGACGTGGGCGGTGTTCGGGTCTGACTGGGCGATGTCTTCGCCGTGCACGAACAATCCCTTGAAGTGACCCTCGATTGCGCCGTCGAACATGTTTGGGATGCGCAGGCCCGGTTCGTTGCTGATCGCGCTTCCCCACAGCGACTCGAACATCGTGCGCGTGAAATCGTCACTGACGTGGCGGTATCCAGAAAGTTCGTGGGGGAATGAGCCCATGTCGCAGGCGCCCTGCACGTTGTTTTGTCCGCGCAAGGGGTTGACACCCACGCCGTCGCGGCCGAGGTTGCCGGTGACCATCGCCAAGTTGGCCATGCCCATCACCATCGTGCTGCCCTGGCTGTGCTCGGTAACGCCGAGGCCGTAATAGATCGCGCCATTACCGCATCTTGCAAACAGACGAGCAGCCTCGCGCACATCCTCTGCTGCGACTCCAGTGTGTTCTTGCATCGCCTCCGGGCTGTTCTCTGGTTTCGAGACAAACTCGGCCCAGATTTTGTATTCGTTAGGTTCGCAACGCGCGGCGATAAACGCCTCGTCGGTAAGACCCTCGGTGACGATCACGTGGGCGAGTGAGTTGATGATTGCCACGTTCGTGCCGGGCTTCAATTGCAAGAAATGCGAGGCCTCAACGTGCGCACTGCGCACGAGATCGATCTGGCGCGGGTCGACGACGATTAGTTTGGCGCCCTCGCGCAGGCGCTTTTTCATGCGCGAAGCGAATACTGGGTGGGCATCGGTCGGGTTGGCGCCGATCAACAAGATCACGTCTGAGTATTCGACCGACTTGAAGTCTTGCGTGCCGGCCGAGGTACCAAATGCGTTACTCAAACCGAAACCGGTCGGAGAGTGGCACACGCGCGCACAGGTGTCGATGTTGTTGTTGCCGAATGCGGCGCGAACCATTTTTTGCATTACAAACACTTCTTCGTTTGTGCAGCGCGACGAAGAGATGCCGCCGATCGAGTCGAAACCGTGGCGGGCCTGAATGTCTTTGAGTTTCGTCGCGGCGTAGGCAATGGCCTCTTCGAACGAGACCTTCTTCCATTCATCATTGATCGACTCGCGAATCATCGGCTCAAGTTGACGGTCGGGGTGGGTGGCATAGCCCCAGGCGAAGCGGCCCTTGACGCACGAGTGACCCTCGTTGGCGCCGCCGTTCTTGTACGGTGTCATGCGCACGACTTGGTCGCCCTGCATCTCGGCCTTAAACGAGCAGCCCACGCCGCAGTAGGCACAGGTTGTGAGCACGGTGCGGCGCGGTTGGCCAAATTCGATCACGGTGTTCTCGGTCAGCGCGGCTGTTGGACACACCTGCACACACGCCCCGCACGACACGCACGGTGAATCAAGGAAGTTGCCGTTAGAGCCAGCGGCGACGCGCGACTCGAAACCACGACCAGCGATCGTCAGCGCATAAGTGCCTTGCACCTCTTCGCAGGCGCGCACGCATCGCGAGCAGACGATGCACTTGGATGTATCGAAGGTGAAGTACGGGTTCGATGTGTCTTTGGCGAGATCGAGGTGGTTGTCGCCCGCGTAGCCGTAGCGCACGTCGCGCAGGCCGACTGCGCCGGCCATGTCTTGCAGCTCGCAGTCGCCGTTGGCGGCACAGGTCAGGCAGTCGAGGGGGTGATCGCTGATGTACAACTCCATCACACCGCGGCGCAGGCGTTCGAGTTTTGGCGACTGCGTGGTGACGCTCATTCCCGGGCTGCACGGCGTGGTGCACGATGCCGGTGTGCCCTTGCGGCCGTCGATCTCGACGAGGCAAAGTCGACACGAACCGAACGGGTCTAGCAAGTCGGTGGCGCAAAGTTTTGGCACATCGACGCCTGCGAGAGCGGCCGCACGCATTACCGAAGTGCCCTCCTGCACCGAGACCGACTGGCCGTCGATGGTGACATCGACCATTGTCTGCTCGCCGTTGCGCGAAGAAGGTCGCGGCGCTGGCGTGCCGTAGTCGTGATCTGGGTCGAGAACTGAGCCGCTACCTGACCCGCGCGCTGACTTGATGTATCGATCGTTAAGTGCCATGGTGCTTACCTTATGTCCTTTGTCTTTGTTCTCTAAGTATTGAAATCTTCTGTGAATAATCTGAGTGCGCTGCGAACCGGCAGGGGGGTGAGCCCGCCCATCGCGCATAAAGACGCGTCGGCCATGACCTCGCAAAGGTCTACCAACACCTCAATATTGGCACTGCGATCGACCCCAGACGTGATCTTGTCAATTAATTCAACCCCGCGGGTGCTGCCGATGCGACACGGCGTGCACTTGCCGCAACTCTCGATTGCGCAGAACTCCATCGCGAAGCGGGCCTGGGCGGCCATGTTTACGGTGTCGTCGAAGACGACGATGCCACCGTGGCCGAGCATGGCATCCGCCGCAGCGAAGGCCTCGTAATCCATCGGCAGGTCGAACTTCGATGTTGGCAGGTAGGCGCCGAGTGGGCCGCCGACTTGCACCGCACGAATAGGGCGTCCGTTGTCGGTGGCTCCGCCGAGATCGTTGACGAGTTCGCCGAGGGTAATGCCGAACGCAGTTTCGACGATGCCGCCACGGGCGATGTTGCCGGCGAGTTGAAACACTTGCGTGCCGCGACTGCGACCCATGCCGAGAGCGGCGTAGGCGGCTGCGCCATCACTAAGAATTGCTGGGATCGTGCCGAGCGACAAGACGTTATTAACGACGGTCGGTTTACCGAACAGACCCTCGATCGCCGGCAGCGGTGGCTTGGCGCGCACGACGCCGCGCTTGCCCTCGAGACTTTCCAGCAACGAGGTTTCCTCTCCGCAGATGTAGGCGCCCGCGCCGACGCGCACGTGAACATCGAAAGAAAAACCACTGCCGAGCACGTTGTCGCCGAGCCAGCCGCGCGAAGTTGCCGCAGCGATGGCCTTGTTGAGCGCTTCGATCGCCTCTGGGTATTCGCTGCGCACGTAGATGTAACCAATGCTCGCGCCGACTGCCCAACCGGCGATCGTCATGCCTTCGAGCAAAGTGAACGGGTCGCCCTCCATCAGCATGCGATCGGCGAATGTGCCGCTGTCGCCCTCGTCGGCGTTGCAGACGATGTACTTGGTTGTGTTCGGCGTGTCGAGCACGGTGCGCCACTTGATGCCGGTGGGGAAGGCCGCGCCGCCGCGACCGCGCAGTCCACTATCGGTAACTTCTGTGACAACATCGCTCGGCGACATCGACAACGCGCGGCGCAGACCAGTGATCCCGCCGTTGGCTTCGAAATCTTCCGACGAGCGCGGATCAACCAGGCCGACGCGCGCAAAAGTTACGCGCTGCTGGCGCTTCAACCACGGCAACTCGAGCGTCGGCCCGAGGCGCAACGCGTGCTCGCCTCCATTGAGTAAATCCGACTTGATCAAACCTGCAACATCGTCGGCCAACACCGGGCCGTAGGCCACTCGACCTGATGGCGTGACAACTTCGATCATCGGCTCGAGCCACAACATTCCCCACGAGCCGTTGCGCACCACGCGCACGCCCTTGTGCGCGGCAAGCGCGAGCGCAACATCGTCGGCACCGGCTGCGCGCGCTGCGGCATCGCGCGGCACGTAAACGGTGACACCTTCGCCGCAACTATCGATCGAATCTTCTGGCACGCGCTTGGCGATAGCGTCGCCGATAACAGTGGTGATGCTGGTCGCGTTCACGCCGCCGAGCAGACGACCGTCGACCGAGACTGCCGGCCCCAGCGCGCAGTTGCCGAGACAGAACACTTCTTCAACGACGACGGCCTTGCCCTGCGCTTCGAGTTGCGCCTTGTCCCAAACTTCACGACCGCCGCGCGCCTGGCAGGCCTCGGCGCGGCAAACTTGCACGATCGGGCCCGCTGGTTTTTCGGTGCGGAAGTCTTTGTAGAAGGTGATCACGCCGTGCACTTCGGAGACGGTGATGTTGAACAATTTCGCCAGCACTGGAATCATTTCCTTGCTGATATATGACGAATGATGTTGCACCGCGTGTAGCGCTGGCAAGAGGCCGCCGGGTACGCCAGCGAACTGGCTGGCGATGGCTTCAAGATCGGTGGTCGATTGGGTGGAGGTCAAGGCTGATAATCGTATGCCAAATAAGGGGTTGCGAGGCATTTCTGCTGGCATAACCGCGTCAAGCGGCCGCACAACTCTAGATTTGATTAGGTCGTTGAGCCCCAAGCGGCCCATTGCACACGAAAGAAGGAACTAATGGACCAGGAAATCAATAAGTTACGTCGCCTCAATGTTTGGGCCGGGTTTTTGCACCTCGCCTCCCTTGTTGCGGTCTTGGCGTTGGCGAACGGTTTTTCGCTTCCGGTCGTGGCTACCTATCTCACGGAGGCTCCCGGCTCAGGTAACTTCTCTGATCCGATCAACCTGTTCAATCTGCGGGTCAGCTTTGTTATCGCTGCGTTCCTCGGGCTATCGGCGTTCTTCCACTTTCTGATTTCATCGCCCAAGTTCTTCACTCTCTACAAGGTTGGGCTGCAACAGAACCGCAATAACTTTCGCTGGGTCGAGTATTCGATGTCGTCATCGCTCATGATCGTCGTGATTCTGCAACTGAATGGAACCGCTGACTACATCGCGCTGAGCGGGATTGTCGCCGTAAACGTTTGCATGATCTTGTTCGGCTTGCTGCAAGAGCGCTACACCAAACCCGGAGACGGTGACATGCTGCCGTTTATTTTCGGTTGCTTCGCAGGTGCAGTTCCCTGGTTGGTGACGGCGGTAAATCTGGTCTCACCAAAGGGACCGGCTGAATCGACGACTCCAGGATTCGTCTATGGAATTATCGTTTCGCTGTTTTTGCTTTTCAACTGCTTCGCGCTGGTGCAATATAAGCAGTACAAGGCCAAGGGTAAATGGGCCAACTATCTGTACGGCGAGCGTCGCTACATTGTTCTCAGCTTTATTGCTAAGTCGGCCCTGTGCTGGCAGATCTTTGCCAGCACCTTGGCTGCTAACTAGTAGCCAAGTCGTCGGTTCAACTCCCATCGTGGACGGTGAAATAACTTACACCCGCTAGTTTGCCGCCCAACGTTCGATTCCGGCAATTCCGTAGGACTTCATGTACATCGCTCGTGTCGGCTTGATAGAAATAAATATCGTTTCGGGAGAGTTATCGGGTCCACCCGGCGAGAACGCGTTGAGGTCATAGTCGAACACGCCATTCCACAAACGTCGCTTGACTTCCATGTCGTCGACGACCTTGGCAATGCCCCATACCTCAACCCCATCACCGGTTTCGGTGACTTGCCAATGCAGGGCGACGCGATTCTCGTTGGCTAGATTGCGAACTTTGACCGATGTTCGCGAGGCCATTAACCACAGCGTGTCGCCCTCCCATGCCGGATGAACTGGTACCACATCCGGGGCGCCGTCGGATCCTACGGTGGCCATATGTGCCCATGGTGAGGCCCTTTTTGCATGTGCCTTAAGCTCCTCCAAATTCATCTCGCACCCTCCTGGGTCCTGTCGGAAACTTTGAGTAATTTTAATTTATTAAATTAGCAAGGGAAATGTCAAACGGCAATGAACCAGCCCGTGACTAGATTTTTCGACCGTTGAATGCCACTTTTCCCTTAGTGAAGTATTGCTCCGTTCGGGCTGACGGAAGTTACTTGGAGCGGGTGACGGGAATCGAACCCGCATAGCCCTCGGTGGGCAGCGACGCTTACTCGGTTAGTTCTGCCCGCCATATGGCGAAGATCGAGCACATGTCGGCGTACTCGTCATCGGTCACGTCGAAGCGCTCCCTCCGGATCGAAAGGAGCACGCCGAACGCTTCGGCGAGCACAGCGTGGTCGAAGCCGTTGTCCTTGGCCTCCGCCAAACTGAGCAGTTCCTCACGACTGAATGTGCGAAGCAACCCGGCGACATCCACGAAATCACGGGGTGCCGCCCGCGAGAATAAGGCAAGGAGTTTGTCGCCAGCCAGGTCGGCCAGAGCCCGCACTGCACCGATCGCCGTGGGCGTCGCTTCGAGTCCGGCGGGGTCGAAGCCGAGGTCGCGTTGGGTCTCGTTTCCCTGTGCTGCAACGAGGAGGCGGGCGAACCCGGAATCGGCGTGCTCGAGTTCCACCTCGAACCCGGCGTCTCGTAGCGCAGCGACCGCCGTCGGCACCAATCGATCCACCGCTTCGAGGGATGGTCCGAAGCAGTCGAGGTCGCGAGTGGGCCGGTCGACGACTCCGTAGAAGATGAGCGCCGCGCCACCGGCCAGCGCGAAGTCCGCGGCCTCGGGCAGCGACAAGACGAGCGATGCAACGTCGCGTTGGATGTCAGACAACGGCATGGCGTCGTGCCTCGACCCAGCCGTCCCATGCCTCGTGGACTGCTGCCGACAGCCACAACTCGTCCCAGATTTCCAGCAGCGTCCGCGGGTGGAGGAACTCGCAAACGTCATCGGGCGTTCCTTCTGCTAGAACGATCTGATAGAGCAGTCGCCGCTCCGAAATATCGGCCAGATCGAACCGATTGTGTCCGTCGGACCAATACAGACGTAACGGCAGCTCGACAATGCAAGATGACGGTTCAACTGAGCCATCCCAGGATGCGGGAGGACGACTCGTGCGCCACCGGCTCGTCGGCCGGGCCTCGCTCGGCTCCGTACTCACGTCATCGATGGTATCGGACAGTGTCTCGGCGTCAGTGCCATCCGTGCCAGCGGTGTCCCACATACGCCGGCAGTGTCCGATGGAAAGGGCACAGAAAGGGCACGCAACTCGCAATCGCGAAGAAGGCTTGCGCAGATATGGCATCTGAATAGGTCATTCGTTGGAGCGGGTGACGGGGATCGAACCCGCATAGCCAGCTTGGAAGGCTGGAACTCTAGCCATTGAGCTACACCCGCGAAGGTATGGATTCTATCGAAAGATACAAAGTACAACGACTTCACAAGACTGCAGAGGATGTTGACTTGATTTGAACTGGCGGGCATTTCACTGATCCAAACGAACAAAAGACACAGCAGTCACCTTTGTTCGGCCGCATCACTTCTGATGCGGTGTGTCCACAAATTGGGCATGTAATCGCTGAGACGAAAATTTCGCTACTCACAACCCAAGATTACGCGAGTTTCAACGGCCTTTTCCTGACCTTGACCTGATACCCTATGGGGTATGTGCAGAAAAGTGATGTGTCGTAAGTGTAATAGGCCAACGTGGTCGGGTTTGGTCGCCACGCTAATTCATCGAGTTAGGCCATTTTAAGAAAGAGGCGTTCAATCTCTTCGAGGGTGAAGCCCTCTTTGCTCGCTTTCTTGGAGTCCTGCAAACAGCGCCGCATTCCCTGCGCCAGAATATTGAATCCGACTTGGTCAAGTGCTGTGCTGGCAGCAGATACCTGAGCAATTACGTCCTTGCATTGGCGGCCATCGCGGATCATTCCCTGGATAGCGCGAACCTGCCCCTCGACGCGCGCCAGGCGCTTTAGGAGAGAGTCTTGTGTATTCGTGTCTAGTTTCATACTCGCAGTTTAGCAGATACCCCGAGGGGTATTTGATAGACTGGCATTATGATTTTTGAACAATTTTATTTAGGGTGCCTCTCTCAAGCTTCGTATCTGGTCGGCGACAGCACCACCGGTCGTGCTGTAGTGATCGATCCACGGCGGGACGTTCAGCAATATATTGATTTCGCGGCGGCGCACGGATTAAAAATTGAGTTGGTGCTGGAGACGCATTTCCATGCCGATTTTTTGTCCGGGCATCTAGAGCTGGCACAGGCAACTGGTGCGGTGATTGGCTACGGGTCAGTAGCAAAGCCAGAATTTCCAACACGTCTATTTGCTGACGGCGAGAGGGTGAGTCTCGGCGATGTCTCACTGGAGATTCGCCACACGCCTGGCCACACCCCAGAGTCGATTTCGATTGTTGTCTACGAACATGCACACGACACGATCCCATACGGTGTCCTCACTGGCGACACCATGTTCATCGGTGATGTCGGACGCCCTGATCTGCTCGTGTCCATTGGCAAGTCGACCGATGAAATGGGGCGGATGCTGTTTTCATCGCTGCGTGAAAAACTGTTGACGTTGCCCAATGCAACACGTGTTTACCCGGCGCACGGGGCCGGGTCGTCGTGCGGAAAGAACCTCTCAACCGAGACGATGTCGACAATTGGCGAACAACGCCGAACAAATTACGCACTGCAGTTTGATGATATTGATGCGTTTCTTGAAGTTGTCACCGAAGGACAGCCGCCCACGCCTCAATATTTTGCATACGATGCCAAGCGCAACAGCGAGCAACGTGACATTCTGGACGAGCGCCAGGCTCCGCGTCGACTAAGTGTCAGCGAAGCAACGACGCTGCGAGATGCCGGAGTAATGGTTGTCGACACGCGTGATCCACAGTTATTCGCCGCCGGTCATTTAGTGGGTTCGATCAACGTCGGCCTCGCTGGACGATATGCCGAGTACACGGGCGGCGTGGTGAGCCCTAGTGCCGACATCCTGATTGTCACCGACGCAGGAGCCGAGCTGGAGGCAAAAGTGCGTCTTGCACGGATCGGTTACGACCGAGTTGTGGGTTGGTTGTGCGTTGACGATCTGGCCGAAACACCTGACCATGTTCAACAGGCATCGCGTCTAACTGCGGAAGTGTTCGATCAGCATAAAAATGCTATCCCGCGTTTACAGATTGTCGATGTTCGCAATGAGGGCGAATACAAATTGGGTTCAATACCGAACGCCACAAACATTCCAGTTGTTCAGTTGTTTAAGCGGCTGAACGAACTTAATGCCAATCTGCCAACAGTTGTATATTGTGCGGGCGGGTATCGGTCATCAATTGCGGCGAGTGTATTGAGAAAAGCAGGATTCGCAGACGTAAGCGATGTGCTCGGCGGGTACGACTCAATTACGGCACTGACCGTAAGTTGATGATCTTGGAGAGCACCTAAGGGGTATCGCCCATAACCCCTGGTAGACCACGTTTTCGCAAAAACAATGTCTCTTGGCGATTGTCGAAATGTGCGGTAATTCGTCGCCGGGCGAGGTGTCTCGAGGCGCTCGCCGATCGCCGTCGGCTTGCCGGGCAGGTTGACGATCAGGCTGCTGCCGCGAATACCGGCGGTCTGCCGCGACAGGATGGCGGTGGGCACAGCGCGCAACGACACTTGACGCATGAGCTCACCGAAGCCGGGGAGCAATTTGTCGACCACCGTCTCCGTCGCCTCGGGTGTCACGTCCCTGAGGCTCGGGCCGGTGCCGCCGGTGGTGACGACGAGGCAGCACCGTTCGGCGTCGCACAGTTCGATCAGCGTGGACTCGATCAGTGGTCGTTCGTCGGGGATCACCCTCACGATCGGGCTCCATGGCGGCGAGATTCGGTGCTGCAGGTGTTCCAACATGGCGGGGCCGCCACGGTCGACGTAGTCGCCCCGGCTGGCACGATCCGACACGGTGACCAGACCGATCCGGATCTCGGCGGTCATCGGGCGAAACGGAGTTGGACGGTGACGGGTTCGGCGTCGGAACCGACCGGCGCCAGCTTGGTTCGGTGGAACACCCGTGCCGCGATGTCGGGGGGTTGCGCCGCGGTGGCGCCGGTGGCGATCCACCCACAGAGTGCGTGCACCACATCGTCGTCGAGCACGTCTCCGATCCACGTCCGTCCCGAGCCGGAGCCACTGGGCCGAACGATGACCACATTGGAACGGCTGCACTCATCGACGCAGCCGACGACTCGCAAGTGCCCCCCTGCGCGCTCGGCGGCAACTGCGAGGAGTTCGCGGATGCCGGCATGGTCGACATCGGGGTGCTTGCGCTCGGTGCCGCAGCAGCAACCGTCGCAGACCTGGACGCTCAGTGTGAACTGTCGCTCGTGGTGTGCTGCATTCGCAGGTGTGTCCACTGCAGGCGCCGGCGTCGCCGGACGGCGCTGACGGGCTCGAACGTTCAAGGAGATCATGGTATCAGAATCGCTCCTATTCCTGCTCGGGCATCTCTGCCTCGACGTCGCCATCACGATCGTGGCCGCCGCGCCGGCGGTCAACGGCTCGGCTCACTGACGGAACCATGGACGTCGTGGTGCAGCTCTCCGGGAGGGCTGTAGGAGGGAGGGCTGTGTGGGAGGGCTGCGTGGAAAGCAGCCGAGGTGGCGGAGACGGCGAAGCCGAGCTGCTGATACAGGGTTCGGGCGGCCGTGTTGGTGCCGTCGACAAACAGCATCACGCGATCGATGTCGCGCTCGTGGAGCGAAGCGAGGCCAGCTCGGGTGAGAGCACGCCCGAGACCGCGACCGTGGTGGGACGGTCGCACCGCGATGACATAGATCTCGCCGAGCGGCGACGCTGATGCGGCGTGATGGATCTTGGTCCAGCAGAACCCGAGCATGGTGCCGTGGTCGTCGGTGTGTATCAGCAGTCCGGCAGGGTCGAACCAGTCGCTGGTGAAGCGGCTGATCAACGAATCGTGTGTCCAGTCGCCTTGGTCGGGATGGTGAGCGAACGCCAGGTTGTTGACATCGAGCAGGGCGAGTTCGTCGATGCCTGCCATGAACGGGCGAATCGTGATCGAGGGGTCGGCTGGGATCGAGTCGAGTCGGGTCTGCATCTGGAGGAGCAGCCGCTTCGGCAGGAGCCCGTGCCGTTCGGCGATCGTGTGGTCGTTGTCGGTGGGCTCGTGTCTCCACCACTGGACGTCGCTCCCGCTGCGCTCTCGAACCCAGCCCAGTGCGGCACGGAGTGCGATGTCGATGATCGTGTCGTGGTCGTGGCGGTGGCTCGGATCGACGGCGATGTCGATGGTCCAGGTGGGCGAGGCCGCCGAGGTCGGGGTTGCCTGGGCGTAGGCGGCGAGCAGCGACGACGGGCCGACAACGGTGATCGCTCGGGCGGTCGGCTCGATCGTGGCGAGGGCGCTGATGGCGTGGTCTCCGAGCGGGGGTCGCTGGTCGGCGTGCTCACAACGCGCGAGCAGTTCTCGGAGTTCGGGCGTGCGGTGGGCCTCGCGAGCATCGAACTCGACGATGCAGTACGTCTCGTCGTGAGTTCCTGCTGCAGGGTTCATGGCACAGTGCGGCGGCGCGGCAGTGTGGCGATGGTGGCCGCAGCGAAGCAGGCGACGGTGACCAGTGCGATGGTGGGGCCGGGTGGTGTGGCGAGGTGGTAGCTGGCGGTGAGACCGCCGAGTGACGACACCACGCCGATGGCGACGGCGACCGCGGTCATTGTCTCGATCCGATTGGTCACGAGCCGGGCGGCGGCGGCGGGGGTGACGAGCATGGCCACGCTCATCAGCAGGCCGACGGTGCCGAGGCTGACGACCACGGTGATGGAGATGAGCACGATCAGTACGACGCGTAGAGCGCCGACCGGAATGCCGACTTGGCGTGCGTGGCCAGCATCGAAGGTGACGTTGCGGAGATCGGAGAACGTGAACGCGACGATGCCGAGGGCGACGGCTGTCAGCGCGCTGTTGACGATGATGTCGTGGGTGCTCGTGGTGACGATCTGACCGAGCAGGAAGTGGGTGAGGTCGACGCCGATTCGATCGTTGCGGGAGATGAGGACGATGCCGGTGGCGAACATGAGGGTTTCGGCAACCCCGATGGCGCTGTCGTGGCCGAGTCGTCGTTGCCGGTCGAAGAGTGCAATTAGGAGCCCCATGGTGACGCCGGCGGCGAGCGCGCCGATGGTGATGCTGATACCGGTGAGGTAGGCGCCGGCGACTCCGGCAAGCGTGCCGTGGCTCATCGCGTCGCCGAGGTAGGCGAGACGCCGCAGGACCACCCACACGCCGATGGTGGGTGCGAGCACGCCGATCAAGAGTGCAGTCACTGCGGCGTGGCGCATGAACTGGGTCTGGTACGGGTCGGTGAACCAATCGATCATGCAGCGTGGTTCGACGTCGTTGGATTCCCGAAGGTTGCTTCGATGGTGGCGGGGCCGAGGGCCTGCTCTGGTGGCCCGTCGGCGACGAGGTGACGGTTGATGGCGAGGCAGCGACTGAAGCGTCGGCGGGCCAACGACAGATCATGGGTGGCGACGAGGAGTGAGGTTCCTGAGTGTGCGAGGTCACCGAAGAGATCGAGTAACGCCTCGGTGCGGGGTTGGTCGACGCCGCTGAGCGCTTCGTCGAGCAGGATGAGGTGTGCTTCCTGGGCGAGCGCTCGTGCGAGGAAGGCTCGTTGCATCTGACCGCCGGACAGCGTGGAGAGTGGACGCTGGCGCAGGTCGGCGAGTCCGACGCGTTCGAGTGCGTTGATGGCAGCTTGGCGGTGACGCTGGCTCGGACGCTGGCCGAGGCGGAGGAAACGCCGCCGGCCGGCGAGCACGAGTTGGCCAACGGTGATCGGGAAGTCGGCGTCGAGATCGTTGCGCTGGGGAATGTAGGCAGCGCCGAGACGATCTCGTTGGTGGTGACAGTGGTTGCCGCACAACTCGACCGAGCCGTGATGGGGGACGAGCCCGCTGATCGCCTTGAACAGGGTCGACTTGCCGGCGCCATTGGGGCCGACGACGGCGACCAGTTCACCCGGGTGCACCTCGAACGACACGTCAGCGAGCGCCGTCGTGGCAGGCGGGTACGTGACGCCGATGCCGGTGACCTGCAGTATCGGATGGTCGCGCGACGCTTCGTGTGCGTCGCTCATGGCGTACAACCGAGCCCGGTCACTAGCCGCTGGAGGTTGTCGCGCATGATCGACGCGTAGGTGTCGCCGGCATCGAGCTGGTCCTGGGTGAGCCCTTCGATCGGATCGAGCAGGTCGAGTTCGGCGCCGATCTCGCGGGCGACGGTTTCGGCGAGGTCGGGTGGAGCGATCGACTCGAGGAAGATGGTGGTGACACCCTCGGCCCGGGCTTCGGCCGCGATTGCTTGCAGGGTGCGAGGGTCGGGTTCGACATCGGGGGAGATGCCGGCGATCGGGATCTGGCGCAGGTCGTAGGTGGCAGCGAGGTAGCCGAACGCACGGTGGCTGGTGACGATCACCCGTGAGCGACAATCGGCGAGTGCAGCGCGGTATTCGCTGTCGAGGCCGCGCAGGTCGGCCAGGTACTGCTCGGCGTTGTCGCGGTACACGTCGGCGTTGTCGGGGTCGACAGCAGCGAACGAGCCGGCAATGGCATCGACCATGGCGATCATCCGGCTCGGGTCGAGCCACACGTGGGGGTCGACATCGCCGTCGAGGACCTCGCCGTCCACCTCGCCACTGGTGCCGGCGAGCTGATCGTCGACGCCGAGGAGTTCCACCTCGTCGAGGAGATCGAGTCGGGTGACGCCGTTGGATGTGTTGGCGATCGCCGCTTCGACCTGGGGTTGGAACCCCCGCCCGATGTAGATCACGACATCTGCCGTCTCGAAGATGCCCATCTGTGCGGGTTGCAGTTCGAGGTCGTGGGGTCCCTGCCCTGGTGGTGTGAGGCCGGTCACCGTCACCAGATCACCGCCTACTCCGCGGGCAGCTTCTTCGAGCGGGTAGAACGCTGCGACCACAGCGATTGCTGCGTCGTCGTCGTCAGCGGCAGGTTCGTCGCCGCTGCACGATACGAGCAACAAGCTGCTCACCAGGACGAGCGCAGTGATCGGTGAGCGGCACGCGCGTTGATACATGATGTGAGCGTACAGGAATAAGAACCATTCGTATCCAACGCCAACGGTGAGCTGTTGTCGTCAGCGCCCTTTGGCGGGCGGCGCGGCGGTGACGGGGCGTTGCTCCACCGTGCCGTCGGCTCGGCCGACCAGGATCGACGTGCCCGCGGGATGCCAGACGGCAGTGGCGACGGCGACCTCTCCCTCGTGCACGGCCTCGGGTTCGAGCGGCCGCTTGACCGACCGGGGCGAAGGCCACAGCACGAGTCGGCCGTCGGCGCCGCCGGACAGCAGTCTCGTGCCAGTCGGTTCCCATTCGAGGGTGCTGATGTGGCGCTCATGGGCGTTGCCGGTGGCAGGCATCGTTCCTTTGGGTCCTCGGCCGGAAAAATCCCACACGGTGAGCTCCTCGAGGCACGCCGATGCCATCCAGTGGCTGTCATCGCGGAAGGCGAGGTGTTCGATCTTGGCCGGGTAGCCCGACATCGACAGGTCGTCTCCCGACCAGAGGCGCCACAGGTGGATCGTCGCGTCCTGGAATCCGGCGCATGCCCACTTACCGTTGGGTGCGAGCGCCAGAGCAAGGGGTGAGCCCTTGAACACGTGGGTGCGTGATGGTTCCTCGCGAGGGAGGTGGTCCGGGTCGTACCAGGTGATACCGCCATAGGAGGCGGCGCCGATCCGTCGCCCGTTGGTCGCCCAACTGATCGCCGTGATCGTCGATGACACGGCGGGGAAGCGCTGGACCAGTCCGGCGTCGCTGTCGCACAACACCAGGTGACGTCCATCTGCGACAGCGAGCAGAGAACCATCAGGCGACCAGGCCGCCCGTGCGATCCACCCGGAGCCGGCCAACACGCCGACCTCGTCGCCGCTTCGGTCGTACACGCGAACTCGCCCGTCTTGCCCGCCGATGGCGAGTCTGGTGCTGTCGGGAGACCATGCTGCGCACAGGACTCCCATCGAGTGCTCGGTCAGCTTGCTGATCAGCGAGCCGTCGGCGCCGACGAGCACCGCGTCGCCGGCCAGTGAGCCCGCAGCAACAAGCTCTCCGTCAGGCGAGACGCGAAGGGCAGTGACGTAGTCACCGAGTTGTAGCTGCCAACTCGTGTCGCCGATCATCGGACCAGGCACTCACGAAAGCTCTGCTCGAGCCCGGCGCGGTCGAGGTTGCGTCCGATGAACACGAGCTTGTTGACACGCTCTTCGCCTTCTTTCCACAGACGGTCTGCCTGGCCGTCGAGGAGCATGTGCACACCTTGGAACACGTATCGCTGGTCCATCCCGGCAATCGACAAGATGCCCTTCGAGCGGAAGATGTCGGTGCCCTGTTCCGCCAGGAGCTTGCCGAGCCATTTGTTGAGTCGGTCGCTGTCGAGGTCGCCGTCGGCTTGGATGCCCACGGAGGTGACAGTGGCGTCGTGCTGGTGCTCGGCGTCGGGGTCGAGGAAGTTCGGATCGTCGATCAGCACGCGGTCGAGATCGAATGCGCCGACGTCGAGGATCAGGTCGAGGTCCACCTGTCCGTGGCTGGTGTGAATGATCGGCGCCAGCGCATTGACCTCGCGGATCCGACGTTCCAGCTCCGCCAGCGCGTCGGCATCGACGAGGTCGACCTTGTTGATCACGATGCGATCGGCGAACGCCAACTGCTCCACCGATTCGTTCTCGACGCCGTCGGCCTTGATCTCATCGAGATGGATGAGCAGATGCTTGGCGTCGACGACGGTGACGATGGCATCGAGACGTAGCTGCGCCGAGATCTCGGGATCGACGAAGAAGGTCTGCGCTACCGGCGCAGGATCGGCGAGACCGGTCGTCTCGATCACGATCTGGTCGAAGCGGTCCTTGCGCTTCATCAGATTGCCGAGAATGCGGATCAGATCGCCGCGCACGGTGCAACAGATGCACCCGTTGTTCATCTCGAAGATCTCCTCTTCGGCCTCCAGCACCAGCGCATCGTCGATGCCCACTTCGCCGAACTCGTTCTCGATCACGGCGATCCGCTTGCCGTGTTGCGCCGTGAGGATGTGGTTCAGCAGTGTGGTCTTGCCGGCACCGAGGAAACCGGTGAGCACCGTGACGGGAACCTTCGAGTCGATAGTCATCGTTGCATCATAACAGTTCCTATTCCGACAACGCCGAGTTGGCCTCACCCCACCTCAGGCGCACAGCGCGCAGACGCCCACCACGTCGAGTCGATGGCCGGACGGACGGAACCCGGTGTCACCGATCGCTTGTTCCAACACGACCTCGAGGTTTCGTTCGGCACGAGCGGGTACGACGAAGTCGCCGACGAGCCCGCAGCTCAGGCAGATCAGATGGTGGTGGTGGCCCATCAGGCCCTCGGACAGTTCGTATCGTGCGCGGTCGTCGCTGGATGCGACTTTCTGCACCGCGCCGACCTCCTCGAGAGTTGCCAGGTTCCGGTAGATCGAGCTCTGTGTCAGCTTCGGCCGCGTCTCGAGGAGATCGGGGATCGTGGCCGGTCGCCCGAAGCCGGCGAGCAACTCGACGAGCTCGCGACGACCGGTGGTGTAGATCTGGTCCGCGGCGCGCATGCGAGTCACCACAGCGTCGTGTACGTCGGCGAGATTGATCTGCGGGACGCTCATGGCGTCCACCCTACCCGAGGAATGAGAATCAATAGGAACCCCTCCTGAACCGGGCTGGTATCGAGGGCGTCCGAACTCGGTTCAAGGGTAACAAGAGTGATTCTCATTCAGAATGATAGGGTGACCTCATGATTTCCATCTCGCTCCAGCGGGAGCCCGAGCGATGACGTTGCCCGGATTGGGACCACGCCGCGATCCTGCTGATACTGCCCGAGTGAAGGCGCTGGTGGACGACCTTGCCGGTACGGAGGACATCACCGTGTTCGTGACCGAGTTGGCGTGCACCGAACCGGGCTGTCCGCCGATCGAGACCGTGATCGCGCTGCTCGGCGCTGACGGAAACGTGCAGTACAAGATTCACAAACCGGCGGTTGATGTCAGCATCGACGACGTTCGATCAGCCCTCGACGGTGCGACCCCGGCCCACTGACGGCTCAATGGAGGCTCCCGCTGTCCCGACGATCTGGTCGCCCTACTGGGAGATCACGTTGGGCGATTGTCCGACAGCGTTGGCGTGGAACCCGGCCGCCGATCAGGTGGGTGTGGCATCACTGGCCGGCGAGGTCGTGCGCATCGACGTGGCCTCTGGCGTGGCCGAGTGGGTCGCCGAGCACGCAGGCGGCGCGCTGTGTGTTGCGTGGGCCGGCCATCGGATGATCAGCGGCGGCCAGGACGGAACGGTCACCGTCGACGGGAAACGAGTCGATGTCGGCGGCTGGGTCGGCGCTGTCGCCGCCTCCGCTGACGCTCGCCGCGTCGCCGTTGCTCACGGACGACAGGTCTCGATCCTGGACGTCGGGTCCAGCCCGCCGTCGCTGCGCCACCACGACCGTCACGACACGACGGTCACCTGCCTGTGTTGGCATCCGACATCGATCGACATGATCGTCGCCGGCCCCTTCGGAAGGATCGCACAGGACGTCGCGCCCGCACCCGATGTTGTGCAGGCGGTTCCCGATGTCGAGTTGCCGTTCGGCGGATCGATTGTCGCCGTTCACGCGTCGGCGGCGGGTTGGTGGGCGGCGGGGGTTCGTGGCGACTTCGCCTATTTGTGGAACGACGCGGGGGCGTCGCGGCCGGTGGAACTGCCGACCGGGCGTTGGAGCGGCCATCTTCTCGGCTTCAGTGCCGGTGGCGACCTGCTGGCGACAGCCTCGCGACAGATGACGGCGGTGTTCGACTTCGACTCCACCGACCCGCTCGGCATGCCGACGGGCATGTGGCTCACATCGATCGGGATACCGACAGCGCTCGCGTGGCGACCTCGATCGGCGCAACTGATCACTGCGGTGTCGATCGGTCGGGGCGCCGACGACAACGGTCTGCTCGTGTGGGACCCGCGCCGATCGCCGTCCCCGGTCGGTTTCATCGCGACCGCTGGACCGGTGGAGCACCTCGCGTGGGCGTCGAGCGGCGACCTGCTTGCGCTCGCGTTCGCCGACGGCACCGTGAGCGTTGGGGCCGTGGACATTCTCGGGTGGCATCCCGATCGCCGGGCGTCGCTGCCCGAGCCGCTCCCGCCATGGTGACGTCCCGTTCCTCACGTGCTACGGCGCTCGAGATCCCGCCGGTCGAGGCCGACGCGACGAGCAGCGCCCGTTCGCGACTGTGTGATGTGTTGGTCACCGACGATCCGAGTGGCGGACTGGTGGAGATGGTCGCCGACGGGTTCTTCGCGCAGTGGTTGCCCGAGGTCGTCGACATGCAGATGGAGCAGGACCCGGTTCACCGCCACAAGGACGTCCTCATCCACACCGTGGCCGTCACGGCATCGACTCCGGCGCAGCTCCGGTTGCGGTGCGCGGCGTTGATGCACGACATCGGCAAGCCGGCGACGCATCGGGTCGGGCCTGGTGGCGTCACGTTCCGGCATCACGAAGCGGTCGGTGCACGCATCACCCGGCGTCGGCTCGCCGAGATGGGATTCGACGAGGAGTTCGTCGCCGACGTCGCCCGACTCGTCGAGCTCAGTGGGCGTTTCAAGGGGTTCGGTGGCGGCTGGACCGACAGCGCAGTGCGTCGCTACGTCGTCGACGCCGGCGCCTTGCTCGGCGACTTGAACCTGCTGGTGCGACACGACTGCACCACTCGTAACGCCGACAAGGCCGCTGCGTTGCAGGTCATGGTCGACGAACTCGAGCGGCGCATCCGTCGGCTGGCTGATGCCGATGCCGAAGCTCGCCGTCGACCACCGTTGAGCGGCGAGGAGATCATGGATCTGCTCGCCATCGCACCGGGCCCGGCAGTCGGCGAGGCGATCAAGATGCTGCTCGCGGCCGACACACCACTCGATCGGGCCGAGGCCGAACTCCACCTGCGACGCTGGTGGGCGCAGAGATCATCGGAGTCCGTACCGTAGCTCGGTGATCCGGATGCAGGAGCGGAGGCGCTCCGGCGCCGACGACCACATCCGGTTATGGCTACTCCTCTCCGGCACCACGGCTCGGGTGTCGATGGCTGACAGCAGTTCGCGCCGATCTGGGTAGCGTCTGGGTAGCAAACCCGGCGGTGCTACCCGGATTCGACGTCACTCGTCGCACGGACAGTCCCCGGAAGCCCCTGTTCCACGGGGTTTGACGGAATTCCCAACACCGGCTGGACGGCCTGGGGCCCTTTCCTAAACCGGGAGGGCGTTTTCGCGGACGCAGACCCCTCAACCCCCCTGTCACTACTGAACAGGCTGGCTAGTCTGATCCCGTGAACGAGCGATCGGTCGCCCTGCGTGAGGAGCTGCTGGTCCTCCCAGTGGATGAGGGCGCTGAACTCGCTGTGGAACTGCTGGCCAGCACCGATGACGAGGACAGTTTGGACGACCCCGTCGATGTCGACCTCGCATGGCGTGATGAGTTGTTGCGCCGCTCGGACGAGACCTCGTCGGGGGCCGTCCCGACCGCTGGCTGGGACCAGGTGCTCAAACGGGTTGCCGCCGGCTGCGGTGAGCGTCCGCGTCGAGTTCCATCCGCTCGCAGCAGGTGAGATCGCGGACGCCGAGAACTGGTACGAGCAACAGTGCAGCGGTCTCGGAGCGCGCTTCCTCGAGGTCGTCGAGGCGACGGTGAGTCATGCGAGTCGCTCGCCACGCACCGGCAAGCCGGTCGTGGCCGACCAGCAGGGAGCGTGCGAGTCCGGAAGATGCCCTTGGGTGGCTTTCCGTAGGCGCTGGCGTACGAGATAACAGAGGAGTCGATTGTCGTTCTCGCAGCGTTCCACCAACGCCGACGTCCCGACTACTGGCTGGAACGCTCCGAGTAGCCGACGAGCGACACGTTTCATCCAACATTCCATCCAACAATCTGGTCGATACGAGCGGACACAGGCCGACACCAGACGACAGCGCCCAGACAGCCGTTGCACACGCCGAGTCTCGGACGGGCGACGCCCCATGCCAGTGCGCTGTCGCGTCGAAGGAGGAGCCGGTCGAAGAACCACCGCCTGAAACCTGTGTCGAGGACGACGCATGGCAAGACGCACCGGTTGGTCTCAGGGAGCGAACGCGAAGCTGGAAACGAATGCTCGGATCGGCGCGTTGCAGCAGTTGGGCCGGTCCAGACAGGAGCGGCCGAAACCCCTTAGGTGCTCCTTGGAGCGGGTGACGGGAATCGAACCCGCATAGCCAGCTTGGAAGGCTGGAACTCTAGCCATTGAGCTACACCCGCGCATAGCGAAAACCTATATGTCTATTGGGCCGTCTACTCCAATCCCAGTAGGCCCAGTGCGGTGGGGAGCAGTTTCGTCAGGTCGCTCTTGCGCAGGTATGCGTCGATAGCGGGTTCTCGGTTGGACTCTAACGCGAGGTCGTGGGATGTGAAGAGAATGATCCGCGTGTTGGGAGCCTCGGCTTTGATGAGTGGCGCTAACTGTAAACCCATGATTTTCCCTTCAATGAAGTGGTCAAGGATAACCACACCGGGATTCATGCCGCTTACGAGTTCGATGGCGTCGGTTGAATTGACGGCTGCCCCGCAGAACCGCAGGCGGGTGTCTGTCCTGAACTTCAATTGGATCAAAAACTGTAAATCGAGGTTGTCCTCGATCACCCAGTAGCACATCTCATCTTCTGTGTTCATAGTGCAACCGGGATCGTGAAGTTGAAAGTGCTACCCCGACCAGGGCTGCTTTCACACCAGATTCGCCCTCCCTGGGCTTCGACCAAGGTTTTGCAAATGTACAGTCCGAGCCCGTTACCGGGTGTTTTTAAGACTCCCGGATTGGACACACGTCCGAACTTCTGGAACAGTTTCGCCAGGTCGTCGTTAGCGATTCCAATGCCGCGATCCGTCACTGAAACTTGCACCGAATCGTCGATGCGGGACAAACCAACGACGATGGGTTCCTCTGCGGGGGAGAATTTGACCGCGTTCGAGAGGAGATTTGTCAGAACCTGCCACTGGCGACTTTCGTCGCCGAGCACGAGAGGAATATCCCCTAGGGCGCTGAACTCGAACCGACGGTCAATGTTCGCGCCATCCACTTCACCCAGCGCTCTTTCCACCAACGAACGGATGTCAAACGCGCCAATGTCGTAGGTGTGCTCGTGCGCCTCTATTCGTGCGACCTGAAGCACGTCTTCGACGAACCCGGCCAAATGCTCGGTGTTGCGGACAATGACTTGCAAGTGCTCGATCTTCTTGGCGTCGTCTGTGGCGTCCCACTCGTTGAGCAACTCTTGGGCGTACCCGCTTATCGACGTCATGGGCGAGCGGAGGTCATGGGCCACAATGGCTACGAACTCGTTCCGCAACTCGTTCATTTCCTCCAGCCGACGAATCAGTTGCATACGGTCGGTCACGTCGCGGATGGTCGACACGACGAGGATGCCATCCACGGTTTCGATTGGGCTTAGATTGACCTCTACGGGAAACCCTCGTCCGTCCTTGCGTCGCCCATAGAGTTCACCCCCCGATCCCATTGGTCGGACCAGAGGGTTGACGAAAAAGCGTTCCAGCTCACCGGGCCAATCAGCGTGGAATCGGCTCGGCAAGAGGAGTTCCACCGGCTGACCGAGCATCTCGTCGCGGCGATAGCCGAAAACCTTCTCGGCCTGGGAGTTGACGATGGCGATGATTCCAGTTTTGTCAATTATCACCATCGCGTCTGGGGACGATTCTAAAATGTCGCGGAATTTCTGTTCCGCCTTATTGCGATCGGTCAAGTCTCGAGTAATAGATGACCCTCCGATGAGAGCGCCAGTTAGATCGTAAATGGGCGAAATGGTAAGGGAGACAGGAACGGTACTGCCGTCCTTTCTCAGCCGCACGGTTTCATAGTTTACGATCGGCTGGCTATTACTGATCTTTCCCAGGATGTTGGCAGCTTCGTCGGCGTTTACGGAAGGGATGCGGACCGAAATTGGCTGGCCGATCATCTCGTCGGCCGAGAAGCCAAAGATGCGTTCGGCGGCCGGATTCCAACTGGTGAAGATCCCGTCTAAAGTAATACTCGCGATGGCGTCACTGGAAGACGCCACGACTGATGCCAACAACGCGTTTCGCGCCTCGAACTCTTTCTGTTCGGTAATGTCTCGATAAATAGCCGACACGCTGCTGATAGCACCAGTTAGATCGTAAATGGGCGATATGTTTATGGAGACCGCAACGGTACTGCCGTCCTTTCTCAGCCGCACGGTTTCATGGTTTACGATCGGCTGGCTATTACTGATCTTTCTCTCAATGTCGGGCACCTCGTTCGCCCTTTCGGAAGGGACGATGACCCAAAATGGCTGGCCGATTATCTCGTCGGCCGAGAAGCCAAAGAGGCGTTCGGCGCTCGGATTCCAACTGGTGAAGATCCCGTCTAAAGTAATACTCGCGATGGCGTCTTTGGAAGACGCCACGATCGCCGCCAACAACGCGTTTTGTCTCTCGATTTCGTCGATGCGCTGTAGCGCAGCCCACGGTAGGCGCGAGATCCATTTCACAATTCCAAGCGTACTGAATTGGCCGGGGTCCGGTCAGTGATCTTTCCAGGATCTCGGGGGACCTGATACAAAACCCAGGCCGATTCACGTCACAAACTGTCTTCCGTGAATCTTTCGATCACCGAATGCAGAATACGACTCAATGCCTCTGATCACGGAATCCTAAGTACCGTTCATCCAGAGCGTCTCATCGATTCTGTTCCGGTTTGTTTTGTTGTGTCTTCAGAGACGCTCGTAATTCCAATTGATCGGGTCAAGCCTAAGCAGCCTTCGGCTTTACAACGGTCAAAAAATCTTGCACTGGAACCGCGGGCCACTCTGCTCTGCGGGCGCGAGCAACTTCGCGAGAAGTATTCTCAGTATCAAACCACCGAGTTTGCTGATCTGTTGATATTTTCCATCGATGGAATTTCTGGTTGGTCGGCTAGGACCTGACTCCCATTGAGTGATCACCATTCGGTGCTGCGGCGCGACGCTTTCGTATTACTATCGCGGCGCTTGCTGTCAAGGCGCCGCTCGATAGCGCCGCGAGTCGGTTTCGATTTTCTTCTTGGCGGTTCGGGCGGTTTGGCCGCAGTGTCAAGAATCTCGGCGACGCGATCCAAACAATGTTGTCGGTTGCGCCATTGACTCCGACTTTGTTGGCTCGACGTGCGTACTTGGGTTTTTAATACCGAGCGCAACTGTGTGATGGACCGCGTGGGTCCGGTGACCAGTTCTGTGGCGACTGTAAGCGTCGCCTTAGTCGAAGTCTTGTTGATGTGTTGTCCGCCCGCCCCCGCAGATCTCGCAAAAGTCCATTTCATGGCCGCCGCGGGAATGACGAGCATCCCTGGGGTGGTGAAATCTGCATCAGGTTTCATAGATTCCCATAAACAAAGTCTTTCATACAAACTTTGCTTGACCCGTACTTCAAGTAATCTCACGAGGGTGAGCCCGACTGTCGATGCGCGAGTCACTCTTGAGGTCTCTCGTCGTACAGCGACGATCACGCTCAACTCTCCTCAAACGCGCAACGCCCTGTCCTCGGAACTCATCGCGGAATTGCTGCACGCAATCGAGCGTGCGGCTCAGTCCGACAGTCGAGTCATCGTTATCACTCACGCGCCGCCAGCATTCTGCTCGGGACTTGATCTGAAACAAGTTGCCGGTGGTTCGGTCAACTTGAGTGGTCTGGAGAACGTGATCCTTGTGCTCCGCCAAGTTCGTCAACCGACGATTGCGGTGCTGACCGGTGCGGTGCGCGCAGGGGGATTAGGAATCATGTCGGCATGTGATTTGGTGGTCGTCGCCCCTACCGTCAACTTCGCTTTTACTGAGGTCAAGTTGGGTGCCGTACCGGCGCTCATCTCGGTTCCGATCTTGGCCCGAGTGACGTGGTCTAGAGCGGCAGCGGCGTTTTTAACTGGCGATCATTTTGATGCCGATCGCGCACTTGCAATCGGGCTCGTGACCCATGTGTCGGATGATCCGCACGGTACGGCGCAAAAACTAATCGACTCCATTTGCGCTGCCGGACCAGAGGCGGTGGCGACGACGACCAAGATCTTGCGGCGCGCGGCGGACGACTCATACGAATCTAAACTCGACGAAATGCGCCAGCTCTCGGAGCGGGTTTTTGCGTCAGCCGAGGCGCGAGAGGGGATTGCCGCCTTCCTAGAAAAGCGCCCGCCTTCTTGGAAAACCTAAGCCGACCCTCGCCACAAAAAGTTCAGCCGGTTTGGGCTCGGCACCGAGTAGTGCTCATCGCCACAGCGTCGATCGCTATCTCTTTTGACTTCGTATCCAAGATCTGGGCCTCCACCGCGTTGGCCGAACAAAGCCAGAAGATCGGCTCGATCACCTTGCGCCTTGTCTATAACCACGGTGTCGTGCTCGGGATTGGCGCCTATCTTCCTGCTGTCGCGATTGTCGTCTTGACGGCATCGATCGCAGCAGCGGTCGCTTTCGCTGCTTGGCGCGGTGCGGTTCGGCCGCCGCTCGCTGCCGGCCTCATCGTCGGAGGTGCCTTCGCCAATGTCGCCGATCGACTCACGGCGGGCAGCGTCGTCGACTTCATAAGTGTCGGCCGATGGCCTATCTTCAACCTCGCCGACATCTTTATCATTGCGGGACTACTGCTCCTCGTCTTTCACCCGAATGCAACCGAGCCAGCGCAGAAGGTAGACGATGTCCGATCATCTGCGAGAGCAGGGGAGTGACTGCGAGCAGTTGCTGCAAATCGATCGCGGTTTGAAAACCCTGGTCATCTAACAAGTAAACGAGAGTCTCTGTGGCGATATTTCCGGCCGCGCCATCGGCGAAGGGCGATCCGCCTATTCCTCCTAACGAACTGTCGAACCTACGAACCCCGGCTTCGAGATTGCCAGCGTTCGCACTGCTCTCGATGACCTGCTCGACAACTTCGCGATGCCGCTTGCGCAGGGCCCGCAGGCATATGCCGATCAACTGATGCTCGACCACCCTGAACTTGGCCGCACGTTGTTGTTGGCTGATGCCATCATCGCCATCGAGGCCTTCCACAGACGGCTACACGCAAACTGAGACCAATCATTGGCGACAAACACTCGAAGTCAGCTCACTGTGGATTCGCGGCACGTGTGCCGCGCTACTTTGTAGCCGAACTCAGCGCGGTCGGTGTTGGGCGTGATCGCTGGCAATGTGACGCGTTGTTTCATCCTCGATGCCGGCGGCGCCGGCAAAATTCGACCATTGGTCGACTGCGTGCAGGACTTCGCTAACGACATTTTTGTATCTAGGAACTAGGTGATGATCACCGACAGCCAAGAGGTCATCCAAGTTGATCTTGTCGAACTTGCCATTGACGCTCATCTGGTGGCGTTGCGTCCACGCACCGCTCGGGTTGTGCGCGTGAGTTATGTCGTACGCCGGGGCTAACTGCCAGTCGCCATCTTCAGGTAGCAGGAATGCCAGGTTCTTGGTGTGATCATCACGGTTAACCGTCGCGATGTTGAAAACTATTCGCCGGAATGCCTGCGCCAATGCGTCGCGACCCAGACCGAGTTCAACAACGGTGGTCAGGTACTGATTGTAAGAGTGAGTGTCGGAAAGGTTGAAGTCCAGGTGAGCAAGGCCGCACAGTGACTGCATGTGCACGCGGCGACCATCTAGAGTTCGGTCGAAGCGACGACTCAAAAAGTGAGCGCGTGGTCCCTCCGGCAGAAGTTGGCTCTCGCTCATTTGGACACCTGCCTCAAGTGCCATGAGGTAGTACGCGTACTCAACCCGACCGTAGCCCTGGCTGTTGGTGAACGGGTCGTGGTCGCGGCCGATATCACTGCTGACGCCGTCGAGTTTTATCAGCCAATGTTCGAATCCGTCTGGAGCGTCCAGCTGTCCGGGTCGAATCTGTCCGCTTGCGGGGTTATAGGCGATGACCGCCTTGGCGCGAGCACCACCGGCCGACGTACCGACTTGAATGAGTTGATGTAAAAGTGCGTGCAACGCGGGTGCGGTGGTGATTTCGCCGGAGACCATGGCTCGCGCCGCGCGGACGAGATCGGCAAGTTGGATAGCAGTAGCGTCTTCCTGCGGTCTGTCTACCGGCGGGTGGAATGTCAGCGCACCCATACCTCGGTCGGCCGCATAGGCGAGTCGGTCCAACGGAGTTATTCGATCGGACGATACGCCGTTGTCTGCCAGCCAGGCGTCGACGAGCGCGTTGCCGAATTTGTCTGGAAGCGCGTCAGCGAGCATCGCGGGCAGTCGATAGTAGGTCTGTTGGGACAACTGTGGGAACACGAATGTTCCACCTTGATTCGGCATTTGGAGTGGGGAGAGCGAACGCCCGTTAGTTATCCAATCGTTGTCGTAGTCAAAGGCGTAGTACCCCGTGGCTGGGTCGAGGGCGACGGCTCCGACGGTGCGCGCCCACGCGCGAACCTCGACTAGGTCGACCTGGCTGTAACTCATTTGCTCGACCGCGAGCCACGAATACCAGAGGCGCGCTTGCGCTCGCGGATCGCATCCCTTTGTCGTTGGCGCAACATCTCCATCGGGCTAATCGACGGCTCCCGCGGCGCGAACGACTCCAGCCAGTCGGTTCGTCCCAATGCCCGCGCGACAAGGATCAGGGTCCGAACCCCGGATCCGCGCCCGGCCTCCAGGTTCTTTAGCGCGGATAACGAGACGTTGGCGTCGTCGGCCAGTTGGCGCTGGGTAAGGTTCTGGCGCAGTCGTAGGCGGCGCACTTCGTGGCCGAGATCTGTCTCCAAGTCCTTGGTCGATCCTACAACAAAAGGTTTCTTTTCCATCTGTTACTCCTATAAATGGATATTACCGTTGCTATTATACCCATCAACGCAGTAACAATTACGGTAACAAGATAAATGGGTGGAAAAGTAGCGATTAATGGAGAGAATCCTGCTGTGAAGTACGATTTGGTGCGCCAAGTGGCGCCTAATCGCGCACGGAGCAATGTGCCGATGGAGGCAGTGTGAACACCAATCGAGTACCGATGACGTCGCAAGAGCACGACGAGTTTCGCGCAGTAGTCCGCGACTTTGCGCAAAAAGAAATTGCCCCGTTCGCCGCCCAGTGGGACGAAAGTTGCACGTTCCCGTTGGATGTTGTGCGCAAGATGGGGGAGATTGGCCTTTTCGGAATCGTCTTTCCCGAAGAATGGGGTGGTGGAGGTGGCGACTTCACGTCGTTGTGTATCGCCATCGAAGAATTGGGTCGGGTCGACCAATCCATCGGTATCACCCTTTCCGCCGGCGTCGGTCTTGGCATAAATCCCATTTACATTTACGGGTCGGAAGATCAACGCAAGCAGTTTCTGCCTGATCTCGTGAGCGGACGCGCGCTCGGTGCCTTCGCCCTTACCGAGCCAGACGGTGGCAGCGATGCTGGCGCAACCGCGACGCGGGCGACATATTCGCAATCGTCGCGCACTTGGCGACTGAACGGAGCCAAGTCGTTCATCACCAACTCGGGAACGGAGATTACTTCCGTGATCACGGCGACCGCTCGTACGGAGGATGGAGACATCTCGGCGTTCCTGATTCCGGCCGGAACACCAGGGCTCATCGTCGAGCCGTCGTATCGAAAGCTCGGATGGCATGCCAGCGACACGCACGGGCTGACGTTCGTCGACTGCGAGATCCCCGAAGAAAATCTGCTCGGAGAACCCGGGCAGGGATTTCATAACTTTTTGACGATGCTCGATGGAGGCCGGGTCGCGATATCGGCCCTCGCTCTGGGTCTGGCCCAGACTTGCCTGGACCTATCGGTCGAATACGCCAAGACCCGCAACGCCTTCGGCGGGCCGATCGGAAGGTTTCAGAGCATCTCTTTCGCCCTTGCAGACCTCGCCGTCAGCGTCGAAAATTCTAGGAATATCACGTACAAGGCGGCACGACTCAAGGACGAAAACAAGCCGTTCAAAGAGCTGGCGGCGATGGCCAAGTTGTATACGACTGAGGCGGCGGTGGACGCCACCCGCCTTGCCACACAGATCTTTGGTGGATCCGGGTTCATCGAAGATCTACCGGTGGCACGCTTTTATCGCGACGCCAAGATTCTCGAGATCGGCGAAGGCACGAGCGAGATTCAGCGACTGGTGATCGCCAGGGGACTAGGCCTACCAGTTGGCTAGCCAGCGCCGCGGCGCAAGTACCATGACGTCGTGACCGCTGACGGCATTCGCGATTCAAGTGTGGAATGGGCGGCGAGGGCCCTGCGCGGGAATCTAGAAAACGGCCGCGACAAACTCGCCTCGAAAAAGCAGTTGTTCGTCCGCGAACGTCTGGAATTATTGTTCGATAACGGAAGTTTCGTCGAGGATGGCTTGCTGGCCAACATGCTGGCCACCGATCTACCCGCCGACGGCGTCGTCACCGGGGTCGGCCGTGTGAACTCACGCCCGGCGTGTGTGGTTGCCAACGACTCGACGGTTAAGGCTGGGTCGTGGGGCGCCCGAACCGTTGAGAAAATCATTCGCATGACCGAATACGCGCTGCGCCACGAACTGCCGATTTTCTGGCTCATCGACTCTGCCGGAGCGCGAATCACCGATCAGGTGCAGATGTTCCCCGGGCGGCGGGGTGCGGGTCGCATCTTTGCCAACCAAGTCAAATTGTCTGGCAAGGTACCGCAGATCTGCTGCCTCTTTGGCCCATCGGCCGCGGGAGGCGCGTACATTCCCTCGTTCTGCGACGTCGTGTTCATGGTCGATGGCAATTCTTCGATGTATCTCGGCTCTCCACGGATGGCCGAAGAGGTAATCGGCGAAAAGGTGACGCTGGAAGAGATGGGCGGGGCGAGGATGCACACCTCGGTCTCCGGATGCGCGGACAATCTTGTGGATGACGACACGGACGCGATCGAACAGGCCAAGTTGTATTTCTCTTACATGCCGCTGAATTGGCGCGAGACGCCTCCTCGTTACCAGTCGACGCCACCACCAAAGGAACTCTGTCGCGACATTCTTCCTGACACCGAGGCGGCGGGTTACGACATGCACGAGTTCGTCGACGCACTCTTTGACGGAGATTCGCTGTTCGAGATTAAACCTAGTTGGGCGACCGAATTAATTACGGGGTTCGCCCGTCTCGACGGCAACACGGTTGGAGTTGTTGCCAGCAACCCGATCAATAAGGGCGGTGTGTTGTTCATCGACTCCGCCGACAAGGCATCCAGGTTCGTGTGGTTGTGCGATGCGTTCAACATTCCGCTCGTGTTTCTCGCCGACGTGCCGGGGTTTATGATCGGCACTCAGGTCGAGCGACAGGGCATCATCAGACACGGTGCCAAAATGATCACGGCGATCACCGAAGCCACCGTTCCTAAGATCTGCGTCGTGGTGCGCAAGGCCTACGGCGCCGGACTCTATGCAATGTGCGGGCCGGCGTTTGACCCGATCGCCACGCTGGCGCTACCCACCGCCAAGATCGCGGTGATGGGCCCGGAAGCCGCGATCAATGCCGTCTATGCAAATCGCATCGCCGAGATCAGCGATCCTGTGGAGCGCGCGAAGTTTGTTGACGACAAGCGGCGCGAATATGAAAAGGATGTCGAGTTGTCGCACTTGGCCAGCGAGCTAGTGATCGACGCGGTCGTTCCATTTGAAGACTTGCGACGCGAGTTGATCAGCCGCTTCGCGCACGCCGATCCGGTGGATAGGGAAGCAATCGCCAAGCGCCATGGGGTGTATCCCGGCTGAGTCGCGAGAATACGCATCCGTGACGTTTAAGGCGGCTACCGCGCCGATGACGAGTGTCGCCGGCGACTCAATTGACAGTTCGGCAAGTTCGTCGAGTCGACAGCGGACCACGATCTGATCGGCAGTGGTCGCCATACGAATCGCCGCGACTGGTGTGTCGACAGCGAGCCCGCCGTTAATTAGTTCAGCAGCGATCTCGCCACGCTCGGCCACGCCCATCAGTACCACAATTGTTCCATCGGATTGGGCCAGCGCTCGCCAGTTGACCGGTCGCTCACCGAATTGGCGATGGCCGGTGACAACGGTGAACGAGGCTGCCAGTCCTCGGTAGGTGACCGGGATGCCGGCGGCAGCAGGTGCAGCGATCGCCGACGTGATGCCAGGGACGATTTCGCAAGCGAACCCTGCCTCGGCGAGCACCTCGGCCTCTTCGCCTCCGCGCCCGAACACAAATGGATCGCCACCTTTAAGTCGTACGACGTGCTTGCCCTCGGTGGCGAGGTAAATGAGCAACTCGTTCGTCAACTCTTGGGCAACGCCCTGGCCAGGGCGTTTGCCAACATTAATCAATTCGGCATCGGGCGAAACGAGCGCGAGAACATCGGCACTGACGAGTGCGTCGTGCACGACGACGTCGGCCGAGGCAATGAGGCGCGCGGCACGAACGGTCAGCAGTTCAGGGTCACCTGGGCCCGCACCGACGAGGGCGATATGACCGGTCATGACTTGGCGACGTTCGCTTCTGCGCCCGCCGCGAGGCGACGGCGTCGAACAGTGGGGGCGGGTAATACCGTGATTAGTTGTTCGGTACCGACCCGATTGCAGTAGTCACCGAAGCTTTCGCCCGGCGTGCCATCGACTGCGTAACGGGCAAACACCGGTGACAACAGCGCCGAAATATCGTCGAAGGCAACGTCGGCGCGTAGTCGCTCAGCGAGCCTCTCGCCGCCGACGGATCCGCCAACGTACACGTCGTAGCCGGTCTTGGTGCGTCCGACGATGCCGATCTCGGCGGTATATGGACGCGAGCAACCGTTTGGACAACCGGTCATGTTCAACCGAATCGCCGAACCGCCGGCGCCAGCATTGGCAAGCGACTTGTCGACCATGTCGACCAATTGTGGCAACACCCGCTCGGCCTCGCCGAGTGCTTGGCCGCATGTTGGCAGTGCGGGACACGCAATCGACAGCCGGGCGAGTGCGCTGACATCGTTGGCTAGTGGCACGCCGTGATTACGCAAAATAGTCTCGACGTTGGCGCGGTCGGATTGGTTAACGCCGCTGATCAGCAGATCCTGACGAGGCGTGACGATGAATTTTTCGACAAGACCGGACTGGGCGAGGGCGCGAAGCGCCGAGCGAAGCGCGATGCCCTCGCGGTCGGCGACGCGTCCAGAAGGAATCGGCAGGCCGTAACTAAATGTTGTTCCTGCAGAATTCCACCCGTGGTAGTCGGCGGCATCCCACGCCGGAATGCCCGGCGACCGTTGCAATGTAACGCCGCAGCGTTCTTCGACCTGCGATTTGAGCCAGTCGACACCCTTCTCGTCAATCAGGTACTTGAGCCGTGCACGATGTCTGTCGGCGCGATTGCCGTGATCGCGTTGGGTGGTAACAATTGCTTCGACGACATCCACTAGTTGATCCGGGGTGACCCAGCCGAGTTCACTTGCCAATCGCGGATAGGTGTCGTCCTCACGGGCGTGGCTCATGCCAAGCCCTCCACCCGCATAGACCACGAATCCGGTGAGCAGACCCGACGTGCCATTACTGAGTGTGGGTACGATGCCGACGTCTTGGGTGTAGACGTCGATGCTGTTGTCGCCAGGCCAGGCGATGCCGATCTTAAACTTGCGGGGGAGATATGTCTCGCCGTACACCGGCTCGACTTGTTCAAGTTGCTCGACCGGCTCGGCGGTGACGGCCTTGTCGCCATCCACCCAGATTTCCCAGTAGCTCGTGGTCTGGGGACGGAAGCGATGAACCAACTGCTCGAGCACGGGTTGGATGACGACCTGACGCTCGTCTGGAAACGGGTTGGCCATGATGTTGCGCACGACATCGCCACATGCGGCGAGCGTCGACAACAGCGCAGCATTGATGTCGCGCACCAATCGATGCAAGTTGTCCTTGAGCACAACATGGAACTGCACGCCCTGGCGGGTGGTGAGTCGCATTGTGCCGTCGGCAATATCGCTGACCTGATCGAGAGCCAGCCATTGTGTCGGGGTGATTACCCCGCCTGGCACGGCGGTGCGAACCATACAGCTGTAGTCGAGCGGAAGTCGCTTGGCCGTGCGGGCTCGGCGAACATCACGGTCGTCTTGTTGATAGATGCCGTGGAACTTCAGTAAGACGATGCTGTCGTGGCCGAACTGCTCGGTGCCGTCGCCTAGTTCTGTTTTCAGTTCACCGCGCAGAAAATTACTGGCGAGTTTGATTTCTTCGGGGGTGCTCATCGGTGCATTCCACATTCGGTCTTGGTGGTGCCGGCCCAGCGACCAGCGCGTTTGTCTTCGCCAGAGCCAACTGGACGGGTGCATGGCCAGCATCCGATTGACGGGTAACCGCGCTCGCTCAATGGATGGGTCGGCAACTCGTGTAATTGCGTGTAGCGCACCATGTCGTCATCGGTGTACGCGGCGAGCGGGTTGAGCTTGACAATGTTGCGACCGATATCGAACGATCGAACTCGAACATTGGTACGGGTAGGGCCGTCGGCCCGGCGCAGTCCCGTGACCCACGCCTGCTTGCCTTGTAGGGCGCGGTTGAGCGGCTCGACCTTGCGGATGTTGCAGCATTCCTGAACATTGGTCTGCCACAAATTGTCGGGCTGCACATGGGGGAGTGGGTCGACGATGCGGACATTGAGATCGAGTTTCTTGGTCAGTTCGTCAACGAACCATTTTGTTTCCGTAAATAGATACTGCGTGTCCAGCAAGACGATTTCGATGCCCGGAACTGCCGTGGCTGCAACATGGACCAGCACCGCATTTTGGAAACTGGCCGTGACGACAATGCCGTCGACGCCAAACTGTTCGGCCGCCCAACGCAATGTGTCGGCAGGATGACCGGTTTCGAGGGACTCGGGCTCTGTAAGCAATGACATTCGGACATCCTTTTTGGTCACGAGTTGAGGGGCGGTTCGACCACGATAACATGAATCCCGACTAATATGATCATCTTTATAGACATTACGGAAACCTGGCCGGACATGGCTGGGAAAGGACCTGGTTGTGCAGATGAGATTTAGATATCCGATTTTCTTAGATCTCGAGGGTGCCGCGGTGTTGGTAGTCGGCGGGGGGCCGATTGCATTGCGTAAGGCCACTGGTCTGGCCGAGGCCGGCGCCATTATCACGGTGATCGCACCAGATTTGGTGGACGGACTTGCCTCGGTTGCGCAGCGAATCGAGCAACGCCAATATCGCCACGGCGATGTCGCTGACTATCAACTCGTGATAACTGCCACCAACGATCCGGCCTTGAACGCGCAGGTCGCCGCAGATGCCAAGGCAATTCGAGTGTGGGTCAACAGCGCTGATGATCCCGACAACTGCTCGTTCATTTTGCCCGCCATTGCCCGTCGCGGCCCGGTGACTGTTGCCGTCAGCACAGGTGGGGCAAGCCCGGCGCTCGCATCGCGGCTGCGCGCAGATATCGCCAGCACGTATCTAACCGCTGCCGTAGAAGCGGCGGCGGTCGAACTTGCTCGCCAACGCGCGGTAATTCACGCCACAGGCGCCAAAACCGAAGACATCGACTGGACTGGGCGAGTCGACGCCGCGCTGGC
>Ga0335396_10000437_pt1 | contig 57185 bp, 56 predicted proteins | sample FRY02_FD_205743 | JGI IMG/M metagenome (GOLD analysis project Ga0335396, IMG submission 205743) | Freshwater microbial communities from Lake Fryxell liftoff mats and glacier meltwater in Antarctica - FRY-02 (spades assembly) (version 2) | ecosystem: Environmental > Aquatic > Freshwater > Ice >...
TCCTCGCTGGCCGCCCTGCGAGCGGGTGCCGCTTCGGTCGTGGCCAACGACATCGACAGGCTCTCGCTGGTGGCCGCCCGCCTCAACGCCACGGCCAACGGCCTGGCCCTCGAGACCAGCAGCGAGGACTGGCTGGCCGGCGCCCCGGGAAACCCTGACGCCGACGTCGTGATCGCGGGCGACGTCTGTTACGAGCGCGAGATGTCGGTGCAGGCGCTGGCCTGGCTGCGCAGCCACGCGGCAAAGGGCCGGCTGGTGCTGCTGGGCGACCCCGGCCGCAACTATTTCAGCGCCCAGGGCCTCGAGGAACTGGGCCGCTACGAGATCCCGACCTCGCTGCAGCTCGAGAACCGGGGGATGCGCGAGACGGTGGTGTGGCGGGTTCTGCCCGTTTCCTGAGCCTTTTCCTGCCTCACCGTCATAATTCCATCGCTGTTCTTTCACAGACAACTCGGGGTACGGTGAAGTCATGCCCCCTGCCCCCAAGAAATCAAAGATAAGCTCGGCCGATTTTGCCAGCCTGTACGATGGCTTCAACGCCCCGGTCTCGCGCTTCGACTGCGGCCGCAAGTGCGCACCCCTGAATGACGGCGAGCCGGTCTGCTGTTCGACGCAGAACGCGGTGCCGGTGGTGCACAAGGTCGAGTGGGACCTGCTCAAGACCCGCACCGACCTGTGGTCCAAGTTCAAGCCCTACGACTATTCCACCCGGATGATCGTCGAGGAGCTGACCTCCGACTGCATGGCCATCCACTGCAAGGGCGCGCGGCACTGCGAGCGCGACAACCGCACGATCGCCTGCCGCGGCTTTCCCTTCTATCCCTACCTGACGCGGCAGAAGGAATTCGTCGGCGTCGGCACCTACTGGGTGTTCGAGGATCGCTGCTGGATGATGTCGAACCTCGAGATCGTCGACCGCAAGTTCGTCGAGGAGTTCATCGCCACCTACGAGGCGCTGTTCATCAAGGACAAGGACGAGTTCGATACCTACGTCACCTTCTCCGCCACGGCGCGGCGGACCTACTCGCGCTGGAAGCGCGAAATCCCGCTGCTCGGCCGCAAGGGCGAGTTGCTGATCGTGACGCCCTCGACCGGCGAGATCCGCCCCGGCAAGCCGCGCGACTTCCCGAAGATGGAGCCATTCAACTCCGAGAAGAATTACAAGCAGGCGATCAAGGACGCTGGCGGCGAATACCCGAAGGACGGTCTGCGCCCGACCTGATTACGCTTAAGGGTCCCTCGCTGCGCTCGGGATGACAACATTGTCGTTCGAAGCGCCGTGCGTAAAGACGCACCAGGCTTGCACATAAACGGTGTCATCCCGAGCGCAGCGAGCGACCATTCGCTTGCCTCCGAGCACGCGGCGCCAGACGTGCTAGAACACCGCCGTGTCGTCCCTCTCCCGCCGTCGCATCGCCTGGACGCTGTTGCTGCTCACGCCGGCGATGTTCGCCGTCAACATGCTGATGGCGCGCTATGCCACATTCGTGCCGCCGAACGCGCTGGCGCTGGGGCGCTGGTTCTTCGTCGCCGTTCTGCTGCTGCCGTTTGCCTGGCCGCGCCTGGTGCGCCATCGCCATGCCCTCACGCGCGAGTGGCACGACCTGCTGCTGCTGGGCGCGATCGGCATGTGGATCTGCGGCGCCTGGGTCTATATCGGCGCGCGCTCGGTGCCGGCGCTGAACATCGGACTGATCTATGCCGCCTCGCCGATCCTGGTCGTCGCGCTGGGCCGCCTGTTCTATCGCGAGCGGCTGACCGGTGGCCGCATCGCCGGCATCGTGCTCTGCCTGGGCGGTGTCGCCGCGGTGTTCGCCAAGGGCCGCCTCGAAAATCTCCTGTCGGTGCAATTCACCGAGGGCGACCTCTGGATCGCCGCCGCCTCGGCCTGCTGGGGCCTCTACTCGGTGCTGCTGAAGGCCCGGCCCAGCGCGCTCGATCCGCTGACGCGCCTCTGCGCCATCTCCTTCGCGGGTTCCCTCGTCCTGCTGCCGTTCACGATCGGCGAGGCACTGCTCTGGCAGGGGCCGGATCTCGCCGACTGGCGCACCTGGGCGTCGTTCCTCGTGCTGGCGATCATTCCCGGTGTTGGCGCCTACGGCGCCTTTGCCTATTGCGTGCGCGAGCTCGGGCCCTCGGTCACCAGCGTGTCGATGTATCTTGGGCCGCTCTATGTCGGCATCCTCGCCTGGCTGGTCCTCGGCGAGGCGCCGCAATGGTATCATCTGCTGGGAACGGCGCTGGTGCTGCCCGGCCTGTTCCTCGCGACCCGCTCACCCGCTACGCGTCCTGCCGCACAGGGAGTCTGACATGAACCGCGTGATCCTCTCCGTTCTCGCTCTCCTCATCGCGCTGCCTGCCGCCGCGGAGGAAATCGGCGCGGTCGGCTATCGCTTCAAGTGGCTGGGCCCCAACGACAAGATCGTGGTCGAGGCGTTCGACGATCCCGACCTGGCCGGCATCACCTGCTATCTCGCACGCGCCCGCACCGGCGGCTTCAAGGGCATGATCGGCCTGGCGGAGGACCCGCCCTACGCCTCGATCTCCTGCCACCAGGTCGGCCCGGTGGATGGCGACAAGGCCGAGAAGCTCAAGAGCCCGCACGAAGTGTTCAGCGAACGCGCCTCGCTGATCTTCAAGACCACGCAGGTCGTGCGCTTCTACGATCCCAAGCGGCGCGCGCTCGTCTATCTCACCTATACCGACCGCGTGATCGAGGGCAGCCCGCAGAACTCGATCAGCGTCGTGCCCGTCGGCCTGCGCTGACTTCTTCCGGAGAGCAATGGAATGACCACCCGTCCCACGCCCAACTGGCGCTCCCTGATGTTCGTGCCGGTGCTGGCCGAACGCTTCATCGCCAAGGCCCATACGCGCGGCGCCGACGCGCTGATCCTCGATCTCGAGGATTCGATCATCCCGGCCAAGAAGGCCGAGGCCCGCGCCGCCGTTGCCGCCGCGGTGCCGCGGGTCGCGCAGAACGGCGCCGAGATCGTGGTCCGCATCAACCGGCCGCTCGAACTCGCGGTGCCGGACATCGCGGCTTCCGTGATGCCCGGCGTCTCGGCACTGATGCTGCCCAAGGTGATGGGGCCGGAGCATGTGCGCCTGCTGGCCGAGCTGGTGACCGAACGCGAGATGCAGCTCGGCATGGAGATCGGCCACACGCGCTTCCTGGTGCTGATCGAGACGGTAGCGGCGCTGCCGCATCTCTTCGCCATCGCCGCCGAGCCTCGCATGGCCGGCATGTCGGTCGGCGGCGAGGACATGGCGACCGACATGGGCGCCACGCCCTCCGCCGACAGCATGTACGTCTTTGCCATGCACGGGCTGGCCGCCTGCCGCGCCGCCGGCATCCTGCCGATGGGCTCCATGGGCCAGCTCGCCAAGATCGACGACCTCGAGTCCTACCGTGCCGGCCTGAAGCGCGGCCGCGAGCTGGGATTCACCACCGCCTCGTGCATCCATCCCGCGCACGTGCCGATCATCAACGAGGAATATGGTGCGTCCGAAGCCGAGCTCGACCGCGCACGGCGCCTGCTCGCGGCGTTCGAGGTCGCCAAGGCCAACGGCGAGGGCGCCGTGGCCTTCGAGGGCAGCATGGTCGACCTGCCGATCGTCATTCGGGCGGAACGATTGCTCGCGCGGGCCGCTTCATGGAAGAAGACCGGCTGAACAGGAGCCCTCGACAATGTCGCTAGCGATCTACGGCCATCTCTTTTCGTCCTACACCCAGAAGGTGTTGATGGCGCTGTACGAGAACGGCACGCCGTTCGAGTTCCGCGCGTTGGGCCAGGACTCGCCCGGGCATGTCGGCGAGTGGCTGAAGCGCTGGCCGCTGCGGAAGTTCCCCGTGCTCGTCGACGGCGATCGCACCGTCGTCGAGACCAGCATCATCATCGAGTATCTGCAGCTCGCGCATCCCGGCCCGGTGCGCCTGATCCCCGCCGACCCGATGGCGGCGCTCGACGTGCGCTTCCTCGACCGCTTCTTCGACCTGCATGTGATGAACATGATGCAGCTCGCGGTCGACGGCGCACTCACGGGCGATCCGACCAGGCGCAAGGACGGCCACGACGCGGCCATCGAGAAGCTCGAGCGTTCCTACGCCTGGCTCGACGGCGAGCTGGCCGGCCGCACCTGGGCCACCGGCAGCGACCTCACCCTGGCCGACTGTGCCGCCGCGCCGTCGCTGTTCTATGCCGACTGGGTGCACCGGATTCCCGCTTCCTATCCGGTGCTGCGTGCCTACCGCACCCGCCTGCTGGCAAGACCGTCCTTCGCGCGCTGCGTCGAGGACGGGCGGCCGTTCCGCCCGCTCTTCCCGCTGGGCGCCCCGGACCGTGACTGACCAGAAAGCAAAAGGTCCCTCGCTACGCTCGGGATGACACGAGGCCTTGTTGAACCACCCATTGTCATCCCGAGCGTAGCGAGGGACCTTTATTGATGGCTCGCGCTCCAGATCCTACCGATACAAAAACGTCCCCAGCAGCACCCAGCGGCCGGCTTTCGGCGTGCCCACCAGCGGCGTCGTATAGTGCCAGAACGGCAGGCGATAGGCGGTCACCGTCGCGGGCTGCGTCACCGACACGATCTCGCTGAAATGGCCGGCGCGGCTGTAGACCAGCCACTGGTGCTCGACGCCGGGGGTGCACAGGCTGAGATGCAGGTCGATGTATCCGCCCTTCGCGGCGTCGTTCTCGGGATGGTGATCGTTGTGCGGGCCGGCATAGTCGCCCGGCCCGTAGCGCAGCACCTGCAGGCCCCAGCCCGATTTGAGCTTGCGTCCCGCCAGCGCTTCCGCGAAGGCGCGGAAGCTTTGCGACCGCATCATGCGCGCCAGCCCGATCCGTTCGGCCGCCTTCACGCCGGGCTCGCGCCGGCTCTCGAAATAGATGGTCCGCGCGCGGCTGCTCTTGGGCAGCAGCTCGGCGTAGTCGTTCGTCATATCGAAGATCGTGTCGGGCGGGATCGGCCGCTCGATCGGCTCGAGCATGTCCGGCAGCTCGGCCTCCAGCGCGCGCCGCACGCGCGCGGCCTTGGCACGATCGAGCAGGTCTTCCGTGGCGAGGAAGCGCGTGCGCGGATTGGCGAGCGCCCCGCACAAAGGATGCGTGCCCGCCAGCACGCGCCGGCCGGCACGGCTCAGCAAGTCCTCGAACTCCGCGGGAATGCCGTTTGATCTCATCGGTCCGCCCCTCTAAACGAACTGCCTAGCATGCCATACGCCTCGCTCCGCGACTTCATCGACCGGCTGGAGAAAAGCGGCCGCCTCGTGCGCGTCACCGCGCCGGTCTCGCCGCATCTCGAAATGACGGAGATCCAGACCCGCCTGCTGGCCGAGAAGGGCCCGGCGGTGCTGTTCGAGAACGTCGTGCGACCCGACGGCACGCGGTCGGACATTCCGGTGCTGGTCAACCTGTTCGGCACGGTCGAGAGGGTGGCCTGGGGCATGGACCGCGAGCCGGGACAGCTCCGCGCGGTCGGCGAGACGCTGGCATTCCTGCGCCAGCCCGAACCGCCGGGCGGCTGGCGCGAGGCGCTCGACATGCTGCCGCTGGTGCGCACGGTCATGGCGATGAAGCCCAGGACGGTGAGTTCCGCGCCCTGCCAGGAGATCGTGCTCACCGGCGACGACATCGACCTGGCCGCGCTCCCGATCCAGACCTGCTGGCCGGGCGAGCCGGCGCCGCTCATCACCTGGCCGCTGGTGGTGACGCAAGGGCCCAACCCCAAAGGCGACAAGCAGGACAATTTCAACCTCGGCATCTACCGCCTGCAGGTGACGGGCAGGAACACGACCCTGATGCGCTGGCTGAAACATCGTGGCGGCGCGCAGCATCACCAGCGCTGGCAGAAGTCCGGCAAGCGCGAGCCGCTGCCGGCCGCCGTCGTGATCGGCGCCGATCCCGGCACCATCCTCGCCGCCGTGACGCCGGTGCCCGACACGCTGTCGGAATATCAGTTCGCCGGACTCCTGCGCGGCAAGAAGGTCGAGCTGGTCAACTGCAAGACCGTGCCGCTCAAGGTGCCGGCCGAGGCCGAGATCGTGCTCGAAGGCCATGTCAGCCTCGACGACTATGGCGACGAGGGCCCTTACGGCGACCACACCGGCTACTACAACAGCGTCGAGCAGTTCCCGGTCTTCACGATCAGCGCCCTCACGATGCGGCGCAAGCCGATCTACCTCTCGACCTTCACCGGCCGGCCGCCCGACGAGCCCTCGGTTCTGGGCGAGGCGCTGAACGAGGTGTTCATCCCCCTCTTCCAGCAGCAGTTCCCCGAGATCGTCGACTTCTGGCTGCCGCCCGAAGGCTGCAGCTACCGCATCGCCGTCGTGTCGATGAAGAAGGCCTACGCCGGCCACGCCAAGCGCGTGATGATGGGCGTGTGGAGCTACCTGCGGCAGTTCATGTACACCAAGTGGGTGATCGTGGTGGACGCCGACATCGACGCGCGCAACTGGAAGGACGTGATGTGGGCGCTGTCGACCCGCATGGATCCGGCGCGCGACATCACGGTGATCGAGAACACGCCGATCGATTATTTGGATTTCGCGAGTCCGGTGTCGGGCCTCGGCTCGAAGATCGGCCTCGACGCGACCGACAAGTTCCCCGGCGAGAGCAACCGCGAATGGGGCCGCCAGATCCGCATGGACAATGCGGTGATCGACAAGGTCGACGCGATGTGGAGCAAGCTGGGACTGCCGGGATCGGGCAGGAAAATCTGGAAGTAGAAAGGTCCCTCGCTACGCTCGGGGTGATACGGGGTTTTGGTCAAGCCATCCATTGTCATCCCGAGCGCAGCGAGGGCGTAAGCCGGCTTGTAGCCGACCTGGGCACCCGCGTTGCGCTTCAGTTCACGAGAGACTGTCAATGGCGGGCGATCCAGAGCTGCAGCGATCTGGCGGATCGATTGCCCGGCTTTGCGTAGATGGGCAATCGTACAGCGCTCGTCGAGGTCGAGCTGACCATAATGGCTTCCCATGACAACACCCTTATCTGGTGTTGCACTTCGTTTGTGAACCCGGGGGGACCTTTGTCGCACCTGATGTGACAGGAGCCCCGCGCCCGCCACGGCGTTGAGGCCCGCAGAAAAGTCTCATTGCGCGCTCAAAGGACCTGCGTGCCACCCACGAACAACAAACTCCTCGAAGGTCCGATACTCCGCTCGCTGCTGACGTTGGCCGTGCCGATCGTGGCGGCCAATGTGCTGCAATCCGCCTACCAGATCATCGATGCCTTCTGGGTCGGGCGGCTGGGGGGTGCTGCCGTCGCGGCGGTTTCGATCAGCTTCCCCGTGATGTTCCTGATGTTCGCCATCGGCTCGGGCCTGTCGATCGCGGGCTCGACGCTGATCGCGCAGTATGTCGGCGCACGCAACGAGACGATGGTGGCGCATGTTGCGGGCCAGACGCTGCTGATGGTCATGCTGGCCTCCGTAGTGCTGGGCACGATCGGCTATTTCTCGGCGCCGTCGCTCCTGCGACTGATGGGCGTGGCGCCCGACGTCTATCCCGGCGCGCTGGACTTCATGCGCGTGTCGTTCGTGGGCCTGGTGTTCAATTTCACCTTCTTCGTCTTCCAGGCGATCATGCGCGGCATCGGCAAGGCGACCTTGCCGGTCTATATCGTGCTGGGCACGGTGTTCCTGAACTTCGTGCTGGATCCGCTGTTGATCTTCGGCTGGGGCCCCGTGCCGGGCTATGGCGTGACGGGCGCCGCCATCGCCACGCTGATCACCCAGGCGATCGCCGCCATCATCGGCGTCGCCATCCTGCGGATCGGCCTGCACGGCATCCACGTGCGGCGGCGCGACTTCATTCCCGACTTCGGCTACGTGAAGCGCGCCTTCTTCCTCGGCCTCCCCGCGTCCATCGAACTGTCGGCGCGGGCGCTCGGGCTCATGGTGATGACCTTCCTGATCGCCAGCTTCGGCACCCTCACGCTCGCCGCCTATGGCGTCGGCTCGAACATCCTCCAGGTCGTCATGGTGCCGGCGATGGGCCTGTCGATGGCGATCTCGACCCTGGTCGGCCAGAATATCGGCGCCGGCAACGTCGAGCGCGCGGCCCGCATCGGTCGCCTGGGTGCGCTGCTGGGCTTCGCCAGCCTCACCTTCTTCGGCATCCTGGTCTTTCTGTTCGCGCCGCAGATCGTCGCCTTCTTCGTGCCTGGCGACGCCGCGGTGATCGCGGCCGGCGCCGCCTTCCTGCGCATCATGTCGCTGGCCTGGGGCTTCATGGGCATCCAGTTCGCGCTGACCGGCGTGTTCCGCGCCTCGGGCAACATGGTCGTCACCATGGTGCTGACGCTGGTGTCGCAATGGGTCGTGCAGTTCCCGCTGGCCTATGTGCTCTCCAAGCACACCGAGCTTCACGAGCAGGGAATCTGGTGGTCGCTGCCCATCGCCAACATCGTGACGGCGCTGATCACGCTCGGCATTTACGCCAAGGGCGACTGGAAGAAGAAGCGCCTGATCGAGCCGGAGGAAGAACTTGCCGGCAAGGTGACCGAGGACATCCTGGTCGGCGAAGTCGCGCGCTGAGGCGGCGGCCCGCCTGCAAGTGTGAGCGCGGAGATATTCACGAACGACAGTTGCAGTTGCCGAAGACCTTGCAGAGACTTCCTCCTTGCTTTCAGGGCGAGAGCGCCATGGCCATCGCGAAGGCGAAGATCGATTTCGTCCATCTGTCGAGCGTTTCCGGGCCCGTGCCGCTCACGGAACTCAAGGAGAACGCGCTTCGCGAACTGCAGACCGCGCTCAAGCGACTGGGGTATCCGGTCGGCGATCTGGACGGGCTCTACGGCCCGAGGCCCCGCAACGCCTGGGCCGAGTTCAAAACCGACGTCCATTCCGGGACTCCCGAACTGATCGGTCCCGAATCGATCGCCACCCTGCAGGAGAAGCTGCGCGACCTGCCGAGCACGGGCAAGCCGATGCTCTCGACGAAGGAAAGCACGATCCAGTCGATCAAGAACCAGTGCACAACCATGGGGATCGGCCTGCCGACGCAGATCGCCTATGTGCTGGCGACCACGCAGTGGGAGACGGCGCAGACCTTTCAGCCCGTGAAGGAGGCCTACTGGCTCAGCGAGAGCTGGCGTAAGGCCAACTTGAGATACTATCCCTATTATGGTCGCGGCTATGTCCAGCTGACCTGGAAGAACAACTACAAGACCTATTCGGACCTGATCGGACGCGACATGGTCTCGGATCCGGATATCGCCCTCGAGCCGGCCGTTTCGCTTTTCGTCCTCGTTCACGGCTTCAAGACCGGCGCCTTCACCGGCCGGGCGATCACCCAGTACATCTCGGAGGATCGGACCGACTTCGTCGCAGCGAGGCGCTGTATCAACGAAACCGACCGCGCCAACGAGATCGCCCGGGACTTCCTGGCGAAGCTCTAGGTACGGGTTCCCCGCAGACAATCTGCATCGGCCACCCTTCTGCCGTACGACGATCTGAAGGGCCGATGACGGGCGTGCATATCGCTGCCCAGTCATGTAAATCTCCTTAACATGGGCTGGAAGCGCAACGACGGCGAGGAACGGAAGTACCACCATGGCAGCCTGCGCGAGGCGCTGATCAAGGCGGCGCGCGAACTCATCAAGGAAAAAGGCCCCGCGGGCTTCACCTTTGCCGATGCGGCGCGCTCCGCCGGCGTCAGCCCTGCCGCCCCCTATCGGCATTTCCGCGACCGCGAGGCGCTGATGGCCGACGTGGCGCGCGAGGGCTTTGAGCGCTTTGCCGCCATGCTGACCACCGGCTGGGCCAACGGCAAACCCGATCCCGTCACTGCCTTCCATAATATCGGCAAGGCTTATCTCGCCTTCGCCCGCGCCGAGCCCGCCTACTACGCCGCGATGTTCGAATCAGGCATCTCACCCGACGTGAATACCGACCTGCGCGCCGCCTCGGACCGCGCCTTTGCCGTACTGCGCTCTGCCGCCGACCAGCTCGTGACCCTGTTGCCCCCGGCCAAGCGCCCGCCCGCGCTGATGATGAGCCTGCACATCTGGTCGATGTCGCACGGCATCGCCTCCCTGTTCGGCCGCGGCGATGGCGGCCGCCGGCCGCTGCCCATGTCGGCCGAAGAGCTGCTCGAATCCGAGGTCCTGATCTATCTGCAGGGACTGGGCTTTCCCGCCAGGGCGTGAAAGTTTTTCGCCAGCCTCTTGACTCCCGGGGACGCGATCCCCAATGTAAATGTCGTTAACATTCACATCGTTAACATCACTCAGAAGGGGTCTCCCATATGGGCCTGATCGAAAAAATAGACGACCTCGGCAAGCCAGCGTGGATCGCGCTGATGGTGCTGAGCTTCATCCTGTTCTGGCCCGTCGGCCTGGCCCTTCTCATCTATCTCAAAGGGAGTGGACGCATGTTTTGCTCGAAGCGATATGGTCAGTGGAACATGCCGGATGCCCGCGCGGCCTATGGCGAGTTCCGCGGCTGGAAGCGCCGTAGTGGCTGGGGCCGCAATGCAACGAGCGGCAATGTCGCCTTCGACGAATATCGCGAGGAGACGCTCAATCGCCTCGACCAGGAGCAGCGCGAGTTCCGTGACTTCCTCGACAAGCTGCGCGCCGCCAAGGACCGCTCGGAGTTCGACCAGTTCATGGCCGATCGCCGCAACCGTCCGGCAACCGAGCCGCCGCCGCCCACCGCGGCTTAAGACTTTCGAACGAGGCCTGTTCGTCGACGACGCCCGCGGTTCCGCCGCGGGCGTTTTCTTTGGTGTCTTTCCGGCGGGGATCGAACCAGCGAATCCGAGATCAGAAGACCGATTCCGATCCAGTCGGAAACACTTTAGTGGTCGAGTTTCATCGGCAGACGCCCGCCTTGAGCTCGCCGAGCCAGGTCGGAGAGGATCGCGAAGGCATAGCGCGCGCACCCTTCGACCGCTTCCTGCTCGGGCCGCACCCGGCCCCATGCCGCCACGTCGGCGCCCGAAGCCTTCCAGGTCGCCGCATTCAGATCCGCCAGCTGGCGGCGCAGGGTCGTCACCGAGCCCATCACGACCCGACGCCCGCTCACATCCTCGCCCTCGAACGTGACCTCGAAGGCCACCGGCAGCCACAGTTCGACGTTGTGCACGAGATGGGAGTAGCGGGAGCGAAAGCCCGGTGCCGTCGAGCGCGTCAGCGCCACGTCGTGATCCCACTCCTCCGGCAGGGTCTCGGGCCGGCGCAGAGTCGGATGCTCGGCATAGGCCGCCCACAGGACCAGCGAGCCGAAGCCGTCCCAGCCCGGACGGTGGGTGAACCACGGCGCCGCTTCGGTCTCGTCCCAATCGAGCGGAGCGTCGATCCGCTCGCCCAGCGCCTTGGCCAGCACCGTGCGCCACGAGATCACCTTCGGACGAATTAGATCCTGGGCCGTTGCAGCATCGCTGAGTCTGGCGGAACGGGCAGGCTGCGGGGTCCCGCGCTCTCGTGCCGCCTTCTCGACGAGATTTTCCCAGGCCCCGGCGTAATAACGCGTAAGCGACCCGGCATAGACGTCGAGGGCCATGAACGACCGGGTCCCTTTCGCTTCGAATGCCGACATGTGCCAGCAACTTGCAGTAGGCCCACACGTACAATCAAGACGTGCAGGCGTGCAATCTCAAAGCGACGGAAGCCGCCGTAAATCTCGGCCAGCGATACGTCCCGCGCAGGTGCCGGACCCAACAACCTGCGCGAGCAATGCTAAGTGCGCATCGAAGCCGCCAATGCGCCGCTTACTGCGGCTCGAGGTTCAGGCCCTTCACCAGCTCGATCCAGACCGGTCCTTCCTCGGCCACGATCTTCTCGAAGAAGACGTGGTCGCGCGCCGCATTGTCGATGCCGAAGGTGGCGAGAATTTTCTGGATGCGCTCGCTCTTGCCGCCCTCGACCATCATGTCCGAGAGCTTCTGGACGATTTCTTTCGGCATGCCGGCCGGACCGACCAGACCGATCCAGCCCTGGACCTGGAAGGCCCGGTCGGTGACGCCCTGCTCGTAGAAGGTCGGGACGTCGGGCAGCTTCGCCATGCGTTTCTTGGTCGGCACGGCGATCGGCCGGCCGTTGCCCGACTGCAGCACGCCCGAGGCGGCCGCCACGCTGCCGCTGCCCCCCTGCACCGCGCCCGCGCTGACGTCCTGCCACATCGGCGCCTCACCGCGATAATGCACGGCCTCCATGCCGAGCTTGTAGTGGCGGTTCAGTGCCTCGACGGCGACGTGGCTGTAGGAGCCGGCGCCGTAGGTGCCGAGGCTGGTCTTGTTGGCGCGGGCATAGTCGGCGAGCTCGGCCAGGTTCTTGACCGGCAACTTGCTGTTGACGATCAGCGGCAGATGGCCGGCGTCCATCCACGAGATCAGGACGAAATCCTTGTCCGGATCGTAGGGCAGTTTCTTGAACAGGACCTTGTTCATGATCATCGTGGTCGAAATCGTCCACATCAGGGTGTAGCCGTCGGGCGCGGCGCCCTTGACCTGCTCGGCGGCAATGGCGCCGCTGGCGCCGGTCTTGTTCTCCACCGACACCGGCTGGCCGGTCTTCTGGGCGATGTATTCGCCATACACACGGGCGAACGTGTCGGTGAGCCCACCGGCGGGATAGCCGCAGATGATCCGGATCGGTTTGTTGGGCCAGTCCCCCTGGCCGATGGCCGGAGCCGGCAGGGCCGCTGCAGCGGCAGCGGCAGAGCCATAACGCAGCACATCACGTCGCGACGCACGCACGATCATCGATAGCCTCCCTATGGCGCGGTTTTTTTTGGGCGACGGTCATGCCGTCTCGGTCGCGCCTTACAGGAGCATGGCCGCGATTTCGCACTGCGTAAAGGCCATGGCAGGTTCGGCTGCCGGCGCTACTGCGGCTCGATCCCCAGGCTCTTGATCACCTCGATCGAGACCGGGCCCTCCTGGTCGAGGACCTGGCGGAAGTAGGCGGCGTCGCGGGCGCCTTCGTCGATGGCGAAGGTGTCGTTGATCTTCTGGATGCGCGCGGTCTTGCCGCCCTCGACCATCAGCGTCGACAATTTCTGCACCACCTCGGGCGGCGTGCCGGCCGGCGCCGCGCACCCGACCCAGCCGCGGATCTGGAACGCCTTCTCAGGTAACCCCTGCTCGTAGAACGTCGCGACGTCGGGCATCTTCTTCATGCGCACCATGGTCGGCACCGCGATCGGCTTCACGCTGCCCGCCTGCAGCACCGCCGCGCCCGAGGCGTAGCTGCCGGTCGCGCCCTGCGCGGCACCGGAAGCCACGTCCTGCCACATCAGCGACTCGCCGCGATAGTGCACAGCCTCCATCTTGAGCCCGTAATGGCGGTTCAACGTCTCGGTGACGATATGGGCGAAGGAGCCGATGCCATAGGTCGCGAGCGAGACCTTCCTGTCCTGCGCCCAGGCAGCGAACTCGGCGACGTTCTTCGCCGGTATGTCCTTGTTGATCATCGTCGGCAGGTGGCCGGTGTTGAACCAGGCGACCAGGGCGAAATCCTTGTCGGGATCGTAGGGCAGCTTTTTGAACAGCGCCTTGTTCTGCACCATCGTCGTCGAATTGGTGAACATCAGCGTGTAGCCGTCGGCTGGCGACTGCCTGACGATCTCCGCGCCGATCGCGCCGGCAGCACCGGCCTTGTTCTCCACGATCACCGTCTGCCCGGTCTTCTCGGCGACGTACTCGCCATAGGCGCGGGAGAAGATGTCGGTGAGGCCGCCCGCCGGGTAGGTGCAGACGATCCTGATCGGTCTTGTCGGCCATCCTTGCGCGATGGCCGGCGCCGGCAGCGCCGCCGTCAACGCCGCCAGAGATCCGTAGCGCAGCAGGTCACGCCTTGTTGCCCGCACGATCATGGTCGCCTCCCGGTCGGGCGACGACTCGTTGTCGGGACGGCCTAGCCTGTCTTGGCGGCCGTCCTGGTCGCGCCCGTCTTGAGCATGGCGTCGATCTCGCCCTGCGTAAACCCGGCTTCCTGCAGGACTTCGACACTGTGCTCGCCCAGCCGCGGCTGCAGGCGCTTGATCTCGGGCTTGGTCTTGCTGAAGCGTGGCGGAATGTCGGTCATCCTGATCCTGCCCTCGGTCGGATGGTCGACTTCCTTCCAGAAGCCGGTCGCCTCGAGCTGCGGATCGACGAACAGATCGTCGAGCGTGTTCACCGGCCCGTGCGGCACGTTGGAGTCCTTCAGCAAGGCCACCCATTCGGCGTTGGTGCGCTCGGCGCACAGGCCGGCCAGCGTCGAGTAATATTGCTCGACGTTCTTGAGGCGGTTGGCCATGCCCTGAAAGCGCTCGTCACCCGCCAGGTCGTCGCGTCCGACCAGAGTGCAGAACTCGCGCCAGTGACCGTCGGTGTAGGGCAGCAATGCGAAGAAGCCGTCCTTCGACGGGTAGGGCCGGCGCTCCTTGTTGAGCACGCGCTTGTAGCCCGCGGTGTCGAGCGCGGGCAGGAAGGTCTCGCCGTAGAGATGCTCGACCATCACGAACGAGACCAGCGTCTCGTACATCGGCACCTCGACCGCCTGGCCCTTGCCGGTGCGCTCGCGGGCGAACAAGGCGGCCAGCAGCGCCGAGACCACGCCGTTGGAGCTGGTCTTGTCGGCCACGATGGTCGGCAGGAAGCGCGGCTCTCCCGCAACGACGCTCTGCAGCGCAGCGAGGCCGGAGCCGGCCTGGATGATGTCGTCGTAGGCGGCCTTCGGTCCCATCGGCCCGGCGGCGCGATAGCCGTAGGTCGCGAGATAGACGAGGCGCGGATTGATCTTCTCGAAGGCTTCGTACTCGACGCCGAGGCGCTTGGCGGGACCGGGGCGGTAATTGTGCATCACCACGTCGGCGGTCTCCGCGAGCTTGAACAAAGCGGCGCGGCCGGACTCCTGCTTGAGGTCGAGCACGATCGAACGCTTGGAGCGATTGCAGCCGAGATAGAAGGCCGACATGCCGGGATTGCGTGCCGGCCCGAGCTGGCGCGTCGTGTCGCCTTCGGGCGGCTCGATCTTGATCACGTCGGCACCGAGATCGCCCAACTGCTGCGCCGCCCACGGACCCAGCACGACGGTCGTGCAGTCGAGAATGCGGACGCCGTCCAACGGACCTGCCATCTGAATTTTCCTCCCGTTTATTGCTTCCCGCTTACCACAAGTTGGTCACCGGCCGAGGAGCAATTAACGGGCAACATCCTTCTTCTGCAGGCGTTTCATCCTGCAGCAAAGGAGACCGCCAAATGAGCCCCGACATGCTGCGTCTGCTCGCCGTCACCGCCTCCGCCGGCGCCGTCCTGCTCGCCGCGACCTCCGCCGTTGCCGGCGACTGGAAGAAGGGCCGAGGGCACAAGCACCACCATCACTACGGCGAGGTGATCGTGGTGCAGCAGCGGCCGATCGTTTATGCGCCACGCCCGGTGATCGTCCATCCGTCCCCGATGGGCTACGTGCCCGTCTACGAACCGCGCTACGCCCCGGCCTACGGACCTGGCTACGCACCGTCCTACGGCCCCGGTGGCAACCTCAGCATCGGCGTCAACGTCCCGCTGCGCTAGCCGTCCCGCCTGCCCCGCCCCGGACGGATTCCGCCACGGGGAGGAGGAACCCGTTGACGGGCGCGGGCAAATCGGGGATTGTCGCGGCCATCATGCTGCGACTGACGACGCTACGACTTATCGGCTGATCCGCCGCCCGACCGGGAAACCGGAAGGGCCCTGCGGATCGCTAGTCGTTCGTCTCTGTTTACCCAACCAGTCGCCGCCTCCCCTTCATCCATCGCAGTGTTCGTTTGAGCCATACGGCCGTGCGCGGCGCGAGGAGCTACCCGTCATGTCATCCCAGAATCCACAGAAGCCCATGATGCCGAACGCGGCCGAGAAGTACGCGCCCTTCAAGGCCGTGCCGCTGCCCGACCGCAAGTGGCCCAACGCCGTGATCACCAAGCCGCCGATCTGGTGCGCGGTCGACCTGCGCGACGGCAACCAGGCGCTGATCGAGCCGATGGACTCCGACCGCAAGACGCGGATGTTCAAGCTGCTCTGCGACATGGGCTACAAGGAAATCGAGATCGGCTTCCCGGCCGCCTCCGAGACCGACTTCGAGTTCGTCCGCGAGCTGATCGAGAAGAAGATGATCCCGGTCGACGTCACCATCCAGGTGCTGACCCAGTCCAGGCCCGAGCTGATCGAGCGCACTTTCGAGGCCTGCCGCGGCGCCAAGCGCGTCATCGTCCATCTCTACAACTCGACCTCGACGCTGCAGCGCCGCGTCGTGTTCGGCCTCGACACGGCCGGCATCATCGACATCGCGGTCTCGGGCGCCAAGCTGGTCAAGCAGCTGGCCGATGCCGACCCGAAGACCGAGTGGGTGTTCGAGTATTCGCCCGAGAGCTTCACCGGCACCGAGCTCGAATTCGCGCGCGACATCTGCGCCGCCGTCGCCGACATCTACAAGCCGACGCCGCAGAAGAAGATGATCTTCAACCTGCCGGCCACGGTCGAGATGTCGTCTGCCAACGTCTATGCCGACCAGATCGAATGGTGCCACCGCAACTTCAAGAATCGCGACTCGATCATCCTCAGCCTGCATCCGCATAACGACCGCGGCACCGGCGTCGCAGCGGCCGAGCTCGGCTACATGGCCGGCGCAGACCGTATCGAAGGCTGCCTGTTCGGCAACGGCGAGCGCACCGGCAACGTCGATCTCGTGACGCTCGGCCTCAACATGTACACGCAGGGCGTCGACCCCGAGATCGACTTCTCGAACATCAACGAGATCCGCCAGACGGTGGAATACTGCAACCAGTTGCCCGTCCATCCGCGCCATCCCTATGGCGGCGACCTCGTGTTCACGGCCTTCTCGGGCTCGCACCAGGACGCGATCAACAAGGGCTTCAAGGCGCTCGACGCTTCGAACAGCAAGGTCTGGGAAGTCCCCTACCTGCCGATCGATCCGGCCGATCTCGGTCGCAGCTACGAGGCCATCATCCGCATCAACAGCCAGTCGGGCAAAGGCGGCATCGCCTACATCCTGAAGAGCGACTACGGCATCGACATGCCGCGGCTGCTCCAGGTCGAATTCTCCAAGGTGATCCAGCAGATCGCCGAGGAGACCGGCAAGGAGATCCAGCCGGCGCTGATCTGGGACACCTTCCGCAAGGAGTATCTCGAGAACGCGTCGCCGGTGGCGTTCGACAGCCACACCACGGTGCCCGACCCCGACCATCCCGACGTGCGTCTTCTCGATGCCAAGGTGACCTTCAACGGCAAGCCGGCCACCATCTCGGGCCGCGGCAACGGCCCGATTGCGGGCTATGTCGATGCGCTGGGTAAGAATTGCGGCATCCAGATCCGGGTCCGCGACTATCACCAGCATGCCACGGGCGCCGGTTCCGACGCCCAGGCCGTGAGCTTCATCGAAGCTGAAACATCCAGCGGCAAGGTCCTGTGGGGGGTCGGCATGGACTCCAACATCGTGGCCGCCTCGCTCAAGGCCGTGACCTGCGCCGCCAACCGGGCCGCGGCGCTCAAATAAGCGTGCGCGAAGGCACGGCGATTGATTAGCATCACGGGCGGGGGTTTCCCGCCCGTTTCCATCTGGAGTGAGAGATGAAGATCAGTTCGTCGGTGAAGATTTCCGTCGTCAGCCTCGTCATCGGCGCCGCCATCGGCGCCTGCGCCGCCGGCGCCAACCAGCCCAACATGCAGGCGGCGCTGAGTTCACTGCAGGCAGCCCGCGCCGAGCTGATCCAGGCACGTCCCAACAAGGGCGGCCATCGCGACCGCGCCATCAACCTGGTCAACGCGGCGATCAACGAGACCGAGGCCGGCATCAACTACGCGGGCGATTAGGCGCGTGCTGCCTCCCGAGCCAACGGCGGCACTGCGACGGCAGGAGGGCCCCATCCGGCGCGGCGTCCGTCATGTGTGGAACGCCGCGATCTCCCTGATGCTGGGCACGATGATCGGCCTGCTCGGCTACCAGTTCGGCGCCGAAGCGGTGGCCCGCCTGTGGCCGGACCAAGAGATGGTCGCGGATGTCGTGCGCGCCTTATTCTGGACACTCGGCATCGTCGCAACGGGCGTGCTGTTCTTTTCCTACTATCTCGACGACACAGGCCGTTAGCGCGTAGAACGGCCTCATGGCCAAAGCGAAAAAGACCGCCCCAAAGACCTCCCCCCACAAGCCGGCGAAAAAGCCGGCGAAGAAATCGGCGAAGCCCGCCACCAAAAAGGTGGTGAAGAAGGTATCGCCGAAGAAAGCCGCGCCTGAGAAGGCTGCTCCCAGGAAGATGGCGAAGGTTGCCTCGAAGGCGGCCCGGCGACCGGCACCGAAGCCGGCCAAGCCGCCGGCACGCAAGCCTGTGGCCAAAGCCGCCGCGAAGATCGCGCGCAAGACGCGGCCGGCTGGCGCGCCCGACGCCAATCTCCTGTCCGACCTGCTGAAGTGGGCGAAGGAGTTCGGCGCCGAGTCGGCCGACGCACTCTACGTCAACGGCGAGTCGATCTCGGTGGCGCAGCGGCTGGGCAAGCGCGAGAAGCTCGAGAGCAGCGAGGGCCGCGACCTCGGCCTGCGCGTCTTCGTGGGCAAGCGCCAGGCCTTCGTGTCCTCGACCGACTTCGCGCCCGCCTCGCTGCGGGAACTGGCCAGCCGCGCCGTCGACATGGCGCGCGCCGTGCCGGAAGACCCGGTCTGCGGCCTCGCCCCGGAGGAGCTGCTGGCCCGCTCGTGGCCCGACCTCGACCTCGACGACAAGACCCGGCCGACCGCAAAAAAGCTGATCGCCATGGCCTCCGAGGCCGAGGATGCGGCGCGTGCAGTCCAGGGCGTCACCAATTCCGAAGGCGCCGAGGCCGGCTGGGGCCGCACCTCGGTCATGCTGGCGGCCAGCAACGGCTTCTCCGGCGGCTATCGCCGCAGTGGCTTTTCGCTGTCCTGCTCGGTGCTGGGCGGCGAAGGCACCGGCATGGAACGCGACTATGAGTGGACCAGCGCGGTCCATCTGGAAGACCTGATGTCGGCCGCCAAGGTCGGCCGCAACGCCGGCAAGTTCGTGGTGCGCCGCCTCAACCCACGCAAGGCGCAGAGCGCGCGCGTGCCGGTGATCTACGACCGCCGCGTCTCGGGCGGGCTGGTCGGTCATCTCGCCGGCGCCATCAACGGCCGCGCCGTGGCGCGCGGCACCTCGTTCCTCAAGGACAAGATGGGCGAGCGCATCTTCGCCGAAGGGATCCGCATCCTCGACAACCCGCTGCGCAAGCGCGGGCTGGGCAGCCGCCCCTTCGACGCCGAGGGCCTGGCGACGTCGCGCCGCGCGGTGATCGACGACGGCGTGCTGACCACCTGGCTGCTCGACCTCGCGGCCGCGCGCCAACTCAACCTGAAGCCGACCGGCCACGCCTCCCGAGGCGTGTCGGGTCCGCCCTCGCCCACCACCTCGAACTTCTATCTCGAGAAGGGCAGGCTTTCGGTCAAGGAGCTGATCGGCGACATCAAGAGCGGCCTCTACATCACCGACATGATCGGCTTTGGCGTGAACGGCGTGACCGGCGACTACAGCCGCGGCGCCTCGGGCTTCTGGATCGAGAACGGCGAGCTCGCCTGGCCGGTGAGCGGCATCACCGTCGCCGGTAACCTGAAGGACATGTTCCTCAATATGACCGCCGCCAACGACCTCGAATTCAAGAGCTCGACCAACGCCCCGACCGTGAGAATTGAAGGGCTGACCGTCGCCGGCTCGTGATAAAGTGGCGGGCATGACCTCCATGCTCCCCCTCAAAACTCTTGCCGCAACGACGGCGCTCCTCGGCAGCCTCGCGATCGCGCCGGCCTTCGCACAGGACGGCGGCTTCCGCGACTGCCTGCAGAACATCAAGGCCGATGCGGTTCGCCAGGGCGTGCCCGCGTCGATCGCCGATCGTGCCTTCCAGGGCCTGACGCCCGACCAGAAGGTCGTCGACCTCGACAATCGCCAGCCCGAGTTCTCGCTGACCTACGCCAAGTATGTCGGCGGCACCGTGTCGCTGGATCGCATCCAGAAGGGCCAGCAGAGGATGGCGCAGCATCGCGCCCTGCTCGACCAGTTGCAGGCCGAGTATGGCGTGCCGCCGCAATACCTGATGGCCTTCTGGGGCATCGAGACCAACTACGGCACCTACATGGGCGACTTCCGGGTCGTGCGCTCCGTCGCGACGCTCGCCTGCATGACCAAGCGCAAGGAATTCTTCAGCAACGAGACGGTGCAGGCGCTGCGCATCCTCAACACCAACCACATGACCAGCGACCAGATGCGCGGCTCGTGGGCCGGCGCCATGGGCAACATGCAGTTCATGCCCTCGACCTTCACCAAGTGGGCGGTCGACCGCGACGGCAACGGCCGGATCGACATCTGGAACAGCCTGCCCGACGCCTTCGCCTCGGCGTCCAACTTCCTGCGCGGCATCGGATTCAAGCCCGGCCTGCCGTCGAGCGAGGAAGTGATGCTGCCGGCGAACTTCCCGCTCGACCAGGCCGACTCCACGGTCGAAAAGCCGGTGAAGGCGTGGGCGGCGATGGGCGTGAAGAAGGCCGGTGGCGGCGCGCTGCCCGCGGTCGACGATGCCGCCTCGATCCTGCTGCCCGCCGGCTTCCGCGGCCCCGCCTTCATCATCTATCCGAACTTCAAGGCGGTGATGAACTGGAACCGTTCGACACTCTACGCCCTGTCCGTGGGCATCCTGGCGCGCCAGATCGCGGGCGGCCCGCCGGTGCAGCAGTCGGCACCGGCCGACGACGCGCCGCTTTCGCGCAACACGGTCATCGACATGCAGAACCGCCTGGCGCGGCTCGGCCTCTACAAGGACGAGGCCGACGGACTGCTGGGTCCCAAGACCCGCTCGGCGCTACGCCTGTTCCAGCAGCAGCAGGCATTGCCCGCCGATGGCCACCCGACGCAGGAGTCGGTGCGCCGCCTTCAGGCGGTGCGCTAAGCCCGCGCTAAGGCGTCCTCAACAACCGCACGGTCCCGGTCGAGAGACCGATCGATACCGGCAACGTCATCGCATCGTCGCCGTCGATCTGCACCGGCTGGCGGCGACGTTCGCCGGCATCGTCCAGCACGGAGATCCTGACCTCACGGCCGGCCACGACGCGGTAGCCTGAGGTGCGCGGCAGCGCCCCGCGCAGAAGGGCCACGCCAAAACGCAGCGCCTGCATCCAGCCCCAACGCTCGAACAGGCAGACATGCAGCAATGGGCCGTCGAGCGACGCTTCCGGCGCCACGACATAGGGGCCGGCATAGTGACGGGCGTGTGTCACGATCACCGACGCCGCCTGATGGGTCATGCCGTCGATCTCCACGGCATAGCGCACCGGCCGGTAGCGCAGGGCCTCGATCAATGAGCGCCAGACATAGGCACCCTTGCCCCAGCGGCGCTTCAGTGCCGCACTTACGCCGGCCACGACCTTGGCGTCGAAGCCGACGCCGGCCATCAGCGAAAAGCACCGCGGCCGGCCGGAGTCATGAGCCTGGCCCGGATGCATCGCCACCTCGCGCCCGCCCGTCATCGCCTGGGCGAGCGATGCGGCGTTCGAGCCCAGTTCCAGCTCGTGCGCCAGCACGTTGGCGGTGCCCAGCGGCACGAGGGCGAGCGCCGGCGCCGCGGCCGCGCGGGCGGCAAGCCCGTTGACCACCTCGTTGATCGTGCCGTCGCCGCCGGCCACCGCGATCACGCCGTACCGTTTGGCATCGCACTCCTGGGCGTAGCGGCGCGCGTCGCCCGAGGCCGTGGTCTCCACGACATCGACGGTCCACCCCCGGGACCGGACGTGGCGCACGACGGCGTCGACCAGACCGCGGCGGCGGCGGCCGGCGGTCGGATTAAGGATGAGGAACACCGATGTCGCGGGATCAGTTGGCTGGGCGAATGTCATCGAACGGTCACAACCGATACACCTCCACGCAACGCCTCCAATACACAATCCAATGCGTACCGTGCAATCTCGCACAACACATTTTGTGTCGGGCGAACTATTATCCACATGACCGTGCCTGCATCATGACACCCCACGATCGAAACAAGCCCGCCCGCCACCGGGCAATCTTCCTGTCCGACATCCATCTCGGCACGCGCGGCTGCCAGGCCGAGCTGCTGCTCGACTTCCTGAGGAAGAACGAGAGCGAGCATCTCTACCTGGTGGGCGACATCGTCGATGGCTGGCGCCTCAAGCGCTGGTGGTACTGGCCGCAGGCCCACAACGACGTCGTGCAGAAGATCATGCGCAAGGCCCGCAAGGGCACCAACGTGGTCTACATCCCCGGCAACCACGACGAGGCGGCGCGGCAATACTGCCAGCTCACCTTCGGCGACGTGCGCGTCGAGGACGAGGTCATCCACGAGACGCCCGACGGCAGGAAGCTGCTGGTGATCCACGGCGATCAGTTCGACGGCATCGTGCGCTACGCCCGCTGGCTCGCGGTCCTCGGCGACTGGGCCTATGCCGCGGCGCTGCGCCTCAACACCCTCTTCAACTGGGGACGCCGCAAGCTCGGCCTGCCCTACTGGTCGCTCTCGGCCTTCCTCAAGCACCGGGTCAAGAACGCCGTGCAGTTCATCACCGACTTCGAAAATGCGGTGGCAGGCGAAGCGCGCCGTCGCGGCGTCGACGGCGTGGTGTGCGGCCACATCCATCACGCCGAGATGCGCATGATCGATGGCGTGCTCTACTGCAACGACGGCGACTGGGTCGAAAGCTGCACCGCCCTCGTCGAGGATTTCGACGGCCGCCTGCGGATCATCCATTGGGCCGACGAAGTGGCCCGCCGCTCGTCGCGCCTGCCCTTGTCCCACGTTCAACTGGCCGCGGAGTAGCCTTTGCGCATTGCCATCGTTTCCGATGCCTGGCGGCCCCAGATCAACGGCGTCGTCCGCACGCTCGAGACCGTCGCGCGCATCCTTCGCGCCGAGGGCCACGAGGTCGAGGTGTTCGGCCCCGACCGCTTCCGCACCCTGCCCTGTCCGACCTATCCCGAGATCAGGCTGTCCCTGTTTCCCTCGTCGCGGCTCCGCCACATGCTGAAGCTGTTCGCGCCCGACGCCATCCATCTCGTCACCGAGGGACCTCTCGGCTGGGCGGCGCGTGGCTTCTGCCGGCGCCGCGGCATTCCCTTCACCACCGCCTATCACACGCGCTTCCCCGAATATGTCCGCGCCCGCATCCGCGTGCCGCTGTCGTGGAGCTACGAATTCGTCCGCCGCTTCCACGCGCCATCGGCCGCCGTGCTGGTGGTATCGCCGGCAATCCGCGACGAACTCGCGGAGCGCGGCTTCAGGAACCTGGTGCCGTGGTCGCGCGGCGTCGACATCACCGCGTTCAAGCCGCAGCCGCGCGCGCAATTCGAAGAGCCGCGACCGATCTGGCTCTATGCCGGCCGCGTCGCCATCGAGAAGAACATCAAGGCCTTCCTCGACCTCGACCTTCCTGGCACCAAATGGGTGGTGGGCGGCGGCCCGCAGCTCACGTCGCTGCAGCGCCGCTATGCGGGCGTGAAGTTCTTCGGCTCGGTCGACACCGACGAGCTGTCGTATCGCTATGCACAGGCCGACTGCTTCGTCTTCCCCAGCGTCACCGACACGTTCGGTCTGGTCATGGTCGAGGCGCTGGCCTCGGGCGTACCGGTTGCGGGCTATCCCGTGCCGGGACCGCTCGACGTCGTGACCGATCCCAGGGTCGGGGCCCTCGACGAGGATCTGCGCACGGCCTGCCTGGCCGCCGTCTCGCGCGATCCCGAGGATTGCCGCCGCCATGCGGAAACCTTCACCTGGGAACGCTGCGCGCGGCAATTCGTCGACACTCTGCAGACCATTCCCCGCAGCCACTGGCAGCCGTTGCGCAATCGCGTCCTGCCCGACGCTGCCGCACCGTAGCGACAAACTGACCCCACTCATTCTGGGTTGCGGCCCACCCCCGAGGGAGGGTAGATGCGGCGTCCGCATCCCGAGGGGCAGACCGGCATGGCTATCCAGTACTTCGCCAAGGTGACCGCAACCGAGCACGAGGCGCTGCAGCGCCTCGTGAAGCACTATCCGCTCAGCTCCTATGCCGACTGGCATCTGAAGGAAATGAGCCGCATGGCCGATTGGCGCAGTCGCCGTCACACCATCAAGATGGTGCCGGTGTCACCGCAGGAATTCGTGGACTATTGCAAGGAAAAGGGCGTGCCCAAGGACATCATCACCTTCAAGGCGTTCATCTGCGAAAAGGGCGGCGGCTGATCCACCGGCCGATCACCGGCGCGTAACGGGTTGAAGTCACCGGCGGCCTGCCCATGTTCAGGACAGCCCGCGGGAGACTGCCATGCCAGCCCTCAATCACCTGATCGTCCACGCGAAGGACAAGGATGCGTCGGCCGAGTTCCTGGCCGACATACTGGGCGTCGAAGCCGGTCCGCAATGGGGCCCGTTCCGTCCCGTGCAGACGTCGAACGGCGTCACGCTCGACTTCATCGGCACGCCCAACCCCAGCACGACGCACTACGCCTTCCTCGTCGACGACAGCGAATTCGACGCCTCGTTCGCGAAGATCCGGAAGGCGGGCATCCCCTACTACGCTCACCCCAACAAAAGTGGTGCCGGCGAGATCAACCATCTCTACGGCGGCCGTGGCGTCTACTTCGAAGATCCCGACGGCCACATGCTCGAGTTGATCACCAGGCCCTACGGCGACCCCCCGGGTTAGGACTACGAAGGGACAACGACATGTCAAAACGCGACGCGATCTTCCCCGCCAACAGCCGGCATGCCCTGTACGACGCCCACAAATACTCGCCGGCCATCCGCTCCGGCGATCTCCTCTTCGTGTCGGGCCAGGTCGGCAGCCGCGACGACGGTTCTCCCGAGCCCGTGTTCGAGGATCAGGTCCGGCGGGCTTTTGCCAATCTGCGCGCGGTACTGGCGGCCGCCGGTTGCACCTTCGACGACGTCGTGGACGTTACCTCCTTCCACACCGATCCCGAGGCGCAGATCGGGACGGTGATGGCCGTGCGCGGCGAAGAGATCGGCGAGGCGCCCTATCCGAACTGGACGGCGGTCGGCGTGACCTGGCTGGCGGGCTTCGACTTCGAGATCAAGGTCATCGCCCGCATTCCCGCAGCTTCAGCCTGATACTGCGCCGCACGATCGAGGACTCTTCATCTCACCCTGCCGCGGGCTCGCCAGCCTGGATCCACGCCTGATAGAGCTTCTTCGTCTCGTCGTTCGGCGGATAGGTGCCGGTGATCGGATGGCCCTGACCGACGCGGATCGCGACGAACTTCTCGAGCCGCTCCTGCTCGAAGGAATCGCGCGCCACCTCGTCGGCGAGATGCCGGGGCACGACGATGGCGCCGTCCTCGTCGGCCACGATGATGTCGCCGGGATAGACCGGCACGCCGCAGATGCCCAGCGGCACCTGCACTTCCACGGGGCGCAGGTTGGCCATGCTGGGCGGCGCGGCGACGGCCGAGCAATAGACCGGGAAATCGAACTTGCCGATGACCGGGGAGTCGCGCATCGCGCCGTCGCTCAACACGCCCGCAAGCCCGCGCACCTTGAGACGCAGCGCCAGGATGTCGCCCAGCGTGCCGGAGCGCGTGTTGCCCTCGGTGCCGATCACCAGGACCGAGCCCGCCGGCGACTCCTCGATCGCGGCGCGCTGCGCGTTCGGCGGATCGCTGGGACTCGGCGCCTTGTCGATGTCCTCGCGGCTGGGGATGTAGCGCAGCGTGTAGGCCGGTCCGACGATCCGCGCCGCCGCCGGATTGAGCGGCTTCACCCCGTTCACCGCCACGTTGCGAAACCCGCGCTTCAACATCTGCATCGAGACGGTGGCCGTGCTCGCATACAGGAAGTTCCTGATTGTCTCGGCCGACAGCGGTTTGCTGGTCATTGGCGCTCTCCCTCGCAACACCATTATTGTCATCCCAAGGCGAAGCCGAGGGACCTTTGCTTTGTTGACCTTAAAGGTCCCTCGGCTTCGCCTCGGGATGACAATTTTCACTTCATCAAGGCTCGTGCGTCAGAGCAACGACCCTTGATTGCCGGTGCCGTCGTCGCGACGACGCGGTGGCGACGCGGGCACTGCAACCAGCTTCGGCGTACCCCCGCCATCCGTCACGCGCGCACCCACGCGGCCGTCGTTGAATTCGATGCTGATCGTCTGGCCGGCGCTCGTGCTGGCGGCGGCGAGGACCGGCTGGCCGTCCTGGTCGCGCACCAGGGCGAAGCCGCGGTTCAGGACGGAGTGGAAGGAATAGCTCTCCAACAGCTTGGCCGCCTGGTCGACCTGCCTCTGGCCGTTCAGCAGGAGATCGTTGCCGTGGCGCTTCAGGCGGTCGCCCAGCTGGTCGAGCCGGTCGAAGGCGCGTGCGTACTTCTGCAACGCGTCGCTCTTGAAGCGATCGACGGCGCGGGTGAGCGCGCGGCCCTCGGCGACCAGCGCCTGTTCCTTGGCGGCGATCACCGCCTGCGGGCTCACCAGGCGCGCGGCCGAGAGCTGATGCGCACGACGCTCGACGAGCTGGCGCGTCGCCAGTGCCAGCCGCTCGCCGCTGACATCGACCCTCTGCTGGCGTTCCTCGATCAGGCGGCGCGGATCACCCAGCGCGCGCGCGAGACCCGCCAGTTCCACCGACTGCTCGCGCAGCAGGCGCGTCATGCCGCCGACCAGGCGCTTGGCGTAGTCGAGCGTCTCGGTCATCAGGTCGGCGCGCACCGGCACCGCCATCTCGGCGGCCGCGCTCGGCGTCGGCGCGCGGCGGTCCGAGGCGAAGTCGATCAGGGTCGTGTCGGTCTCATGGCCGACGGCGGAGATCAGCGGGATTTCGGAACTCGCGGCGGCGCGCACCACGATCTCCTCGTTGAACGCCCACAGGTCCTCCAGGCTGCCGCCGCCGCGTGCCACGATCAGCACGTCGGGCCGCGGCACCGGCCCGTCTTCGGCCAACCTGTTGAAGCCGGCGATCGCCGCCGCCACCTCCCCAGCCGCCTTCTCGCCCTGCACCGCCACCGGCCAGACCAGCACGTGGCAGGGGAAGCGGTCGGCCAGGCGATGCAGGATGTCGCGGATGACGGCGCCCGACGGCGAGGTCACGACACCCACGACCTGCGGCAGGTAGGGCAGCGGGCGCTTGCGGTCCGGGTCGAACAGTCCCTCGGCCTGCAGCTTCTTGCGGCGGTCCTCCAGGAGCTTGAGCAGCGCGCCTTCGCCCGCCAGTTCGAGCCGTTCGACGATGATCTGGTAGCGCGAGGAGCCGGCATAGGTGGTGAGCTTGCCGGTGGCGATGACCTCCAGCCCCTCCTCGATCTTGATGCCGAGCCGCGGGATCGTGCCCTTCCAGCAGACGCCGTCGATCACGGCGTTCTCGTCCTTCAGGCGGAAGTAGCAGTGGCCCGAGCGCGGGAACGAGGGCTGGCTGATCTCGCCGCGCACGCGGACGCGCGGGAAGGCCGTCTCGATCTCGCGCTTCAGGGCGAAGGAAAGCTCGGAAACCGAGAATTCCGGCACGTTGGAGGGTGCGGCGGGGGCGTCGAGGTTATCCATTGGCAGAGGAACCTAGCGGCTTGTGCCCGCGGCGCAAACTGTGGTCAAAGCCTCGCCATGCGAATCCTCGTGGTAGGCGGCGGCGGCCGCGAACATGCTTTGTGCTGGGCGATTTCGGCCTCGCCCCTCTGCACCAGCCTGTACTGCGCGCCGGGCAATGCCGGAATCGCCCAGGTCGCCGAATGCATCGACGTCGGCGCCGAGGACATCCAGGGCCAGGTGGCGCTGGCCCAACGCCTGAAGATCGACTTCGTGGTGATCGCCCCCGACGCGCCGCTGGTGGCCGGCATGGCCGACGCCTTCGCCGAAGCCGGCATCAAGGCCTGGGGCCCGTCCAAGGCCGCCGCCCGTCTCGAAGGCTCCAAGAGCTTCACCAAGGAGCTCTGTCGCGACAACAATATCCCGACCGCCGCCTACCAGCGCTTCACCGAGGTGGCGCCGGCCGAGGCCTATATCAGGGCGCAGGAACTGCCGATAGTGATCAAGGCCGACGGTCTGGCCGCCGGCAAGGGCGTGATCATCGCCGAGACGGTCGACCAGGCGATCGAGGCGGTGCGCGACATGCTCTCGGGCAACCGCTTCGGCGCGGCCGGCGCCTCGGTCGTGATCGAGGAGTTCATGCAGGGCGAGGAGGCGAGCTTCTTCGCCTTGACCGACGGCGAGCACGTGCTGCCGCTGGCCGGCGCGCAGGACCACAAGCGCGCCTTCGACGGCGACAAGGGCCCCAACACCGGCGGCATGGGCGCCTACTCGCCCGCGCCGATTTTCGACGCCGCCATGCAGCAGCGCACGATGGACGCGATCGTATTGCCGACCGTGCGCGCGCTCGCCAGGGCCGGGACGCCGTTCAAGGGCGTGCTCTATGCCGGCCTGATGATCGACGCCAAGGGACCGCGGCTGGTCGAGTACAATTGCCGCTTCGGCGATCCCGAAACGCAGGTGCTGATGATGCGCCTCAAGTCCGATCTCGTGCCAGCCCTGCTGGCCAGCGCCGAGGGCGGATTGAAGCATCTCGACCTGCGCTGGTCGCCCGACGCGGCGATCACCGTGATCATGGCGACCAGGGGCTATCCCGACGCTTACCCCAAGGGCAGCGAGATCCGTGGCCTCGCCGAGGCCGCCCGGGTCGAGGGCGTGCAGATCTTCCACGCCGGCACCAAGGCAGGCCCTGACGGGAAAATCCTGGCCAATGGCGGCCGCGTCCTGAACGTCAGCGCCATGGCCCCCACCGTCGAGGAAGCCCGCGCCCGCGCCTACCGCGCCGTCGCCCTCATCGACTGGCCCGAGGGCTTCTACCGCAAGGACATCGCCTGGCGGGCGCTTAAGGCCGTCTAGATCAAAGGTCCTTCGCTGCGCTCAGATGACACCTGTTTCTGGGTCGGCGCATTGCACCAACCCAGGCAGTATTGTCATCCTGAGCGCAGCGAAGGACCTTTCCTCTGCCCGACGGACCGCATCTTTTGCATGCCCCCTCCGTCGCTACGCGACACCTCCCCCTGTGAATGGGGAGGAAATTTGAGCTACGGTGAAACATGCCTGACGCCCTCTCCGACTCCCAGCGCCTGCTGGCCCAACTCCGCTTTCCCTGTGGCGACGTGCCGGAACCCGGCGACATCAAGAACGTCGCCCCCGGCATTTACTGGCTGCGCATGCCGCTGCCCTTCCAGCTCAACCACATCAATCTGTGGCTGATCGAGGAGAAGGACGGCTGGACGATCGTCGATACCGGCATCAATTCGCAGGACACGCGAACCCTTTGGGAGAAGATCTTCGCCGAGAAGCTCCAGGGCAAGCCGGTGGTGCGCGTGATCGGCACGCATCTCCATCCCGACCATATCGGCCTCGCCGGTTGGCTGTGCGAGCGGTGGAATGCGCCGCTCTACATGACGCTGGGCGAGTACATGAGCGCGCAGGCCGCGCGCAACGACTTCGTGGAGAGCGAGGAGACGCGCGCCGCGCATGTCGCGCGCAACGGCGTGCCGCCCGACCGCATCGCCAACTTCCACCGCCACAAGGGCGGCTACGCCAAGGGCGTGGTGCCGCTGCCGACCGCTTTCCGGCGCATGATCCATGCGCATCCCATCACCATCGGCGGCCATCGCTGGGACGTCATCGTCGGCCGCGGCCACGCGCCCGAGCATGCCTCGCTGTGGTGCCCCGAACTCAACGTCATGATCGCGGGCGACCAGGTGCTGCCCAAGATCAGCACCAATGTCGGCGTGTGGCCCAACGAGCCGCTGGCCGACGCGCTGACCTGGTTCCTCGACGGCTTCTCGCGCTTCCGCCGCCTGCCGGCCGACGCGCTGGTCCTGCCGAGCCACGGCTTCCCCTTCATCGGCCTGCACACCCGCCTCGACCAGCTCGTGGCCCATCACGATGCGCGGCTGAACGACATGGAAGTGGCGATCGCCGGCATGGGCGCCAAAGGCGCCACCGGCTGGGACATGGTGCCGGTGCTGTTTCCGCGCCATCTCGACAACAACCAGATCGTCTTCGCCTTCGGCGAGACGCTGGCGCATCTCCATTGCCTGGAGACGCGCGCGCGGGTGAAGAGGGTCGTGGTCGACGGCGTGCACCGCTTCGTCGCCCTGGCCGATCTGAACACCCTGCCCCCGGCCGACGATTCGGACGGCGTAGTCATGGACATCGGCCAGACCTGACAAAGGCCAGATCCTCAAACAATGCGCGTCGACCTTTTTGATTTTGCGCTGCCGGACGATCTGATCGCCCAGCGGCCCGTCTCCCCACGCGACTCCGCGCGGCTGCTCGACGTCACGGGCGAGACGCTGCACGATCGCACCGTGCGGTCCCTGCCCGGCCTCCTGCGGCGCGGCGATCTCCTCGTGTTCAACGACACAAAGGTCATTCCGGCACGGCTGAAAGGCGTGCGGCCCGGAAAAGGGGTGCGCCAGGACGTGGCGGTCGAGGCGCTGCTGATCCGCGATCTCGGCAACCGGCGCTGGCGTGCCTTCGCGCGTCCCGGGAAGCGGCTGCGGCCGGGCGATGCGCTGGTCTTCTCGGGTCTTCGCGCCCGCGTCGAAGCCAAGGAAGAGGACGGCTCGCTGGTGCTGGCCTTCGACCAGGAGGGTCACGCCTTTCTCACAGCGCTCGAGCAGGAGGGCACGGTACCTCTGCCTCCCTACATTCGCGGCGGCACGGCCGACGCGCAGGACCGCGAGGATTACCAGACTCTGTTCGCCCGACAGGACGGCTCCGTCGCCGCCCCCACAGCCGGCCTGCATTTCACGCCGGCGCTGATGGCGGCGCTCGCCGACAGCGGCATCGGCACGGCGGGCGTTACGCTGCATGTCGGCGCGGGTACGTTCCAGCCGGTGCGGGTCGACGACACCGACGCGCACACGATGCATGCCGAATGGGGCGAGGTTTCCGAGGCGACCGCGCGCGCCGTCGAGGCGACGCGCATCCTGGGCGGCCGCATCGTCTCGATCGGCACCACGTCGCTTCGTCTACTCGAAACCGTGGCACGCGAGCATGACGGCGCCCTCAAGCCGTGGAGCGGCGAGACCGACATCTTCATCACGCCGGGCTTCCAGTTCCGCGCCGTCGACCTGCTGCTGACGAATTTCCACCTGCCGCGCTCGACCCTGTTCATGCTGGTGGCGGCCTTCGCCGGGCTGGAGCGCATGAAACAGGTCTATGAACACGCCGTGCGCGAGCGATACCGCTTCTATTCCTACGGCGATTGCTGTCTGTTGCGCCGATGAGCCTTTCCTGGGAACTGCTGGGCAACGATGGCGCCGCGCGCCGCGGCCGCATATCGACCGCCCACGGCACGATCGAGACGCCCGCCTTCATGCCGGTCGGCACGGCCGGCACCGTCAAGGCGATGATGCCGCAATCGGTCGCCGAGACCGGCGCGGAGATCGTGCTGGGCAACACCTTCCACCTGATGCTGCGGCCGGGCGCGGAGCGCGTAGCCGCGCAGGGCGGGCTGCACAAGTTCATGAACTGGCCGGGACCGATCCTGACCGATTCCGGCGGCTTCCAGGTGATGTCGCTCAAGGAGCTGCGCAAGCTCGATCCGGACGGCGTCACCTTCCGTTCGCCGATCGACGGCTCGCAGCATCGCCTGACGCCCGAGAGTTCGATCGCGATCCAGCGCCTGCTCGATGCCGACATCACCATGTCGTTCGACGAATGCACGAGCTGGCCGGTCGAAGAGCCGGCAGCCGCCTCCTCGATGCGGCTCTCCATGAAGTGGGCCGAACGCGGCCGCCGCGCGTTCGCCGAGCGCCCCGGCTACGGCCTGTTCGGCATCGTGCAGGGCAGCGTCTTCCCGGCGCTGCGCGAGGAGAGCGCCAAGGCCCTGATAGACATCGGCTTCGACGGCTACGCGGTCGGCGGCCTGGCCGTGGGCGAAGGCCAGGAGCTGATGTTCAAGACGCTCGACTACACGGTCCCGATACTGCCCGCCGACCGGCCGCGCTACCTGATGGGCGTCGGACGTCCCGGCGACATCGTCGGCGCGGTGAAGCGCGGCATCGACATGTTCGACTGCGTGATGCCTACGCGCGCCGGCCGCACGGCGCAGGCTTTCACGCGGCGCGGCGAGCTCAACATGCGCAACGCCCGCCATCGCGACGATCCGCGGCCGATCGACGAGCACTGCGGCTGCCCCGCCTGCAAGCATCACAGCCGCGCCTATCTGCATCACCTGATCCGCGCCGACGAGATCCTGGGCGCGATGCTGCTCACCTGGCACAATCTGCACTACTACCAGGACGTGATGCGCGGCCTGCGCGGCGCCATCGAAAGCAAGACCCTGGAGTCGTGGATCGCTTCGTTCGAAGGCGACCAGGCGCTGGGCGACATCCCGCCGGTTGGCAGCGGAGCGTAAGGGATGCCGAACGAGGCCCTGATCGTGGTCGACGTGCAGAACGACTTCTGCGAGGGCGGTGCGCTGGCCGTCACCGGCGCCCATGCCATCGTGCCGCTGGTCAACCGCCTGATCGGCCGGCACGATCATGTTGTGCTGACGCAGGACTGGCATCCCGCGGGCCATGCCTCGTTCGCCAGTTCGTGGCAGGGCGCCGAGCCCTTCTCCACCGTGCAATTCTCCTACGGGCCGCAGGTCCTGTGGCCGGATCATTGCGTGCAGGGCACGCAGGGCGCCGCGTTCCATCCCGACCTGGACGTCACCAAGGCGCAGATGATCGTGCGCAAGGGCTTCCACACCGGCATCGATTCCTATTCGGCGTTCCGCGAGAACGACCGCATGACGCGCACCGGCCTCGACGGCTACCTGAAGGCGCGCGGCTTCACCAGACTGGTCTTCTGCGGCCTCGCCCTCGACTACTGCGTCGCCTGGTCGGCAATCGATGCCCGCCAAGCAGGCTTCGACGTCGCCGTGGTGATCGAGGCGACCGCCGCCATCGACCTCGACGACAGCCGCAAACGCATGATGAGCGACATGCGCCGCGCCGGGATCAATCTGAACGCGACGGCGTAATCTGTCGTCCTGAGCGCAGCGAAGGACCTCGCGCAAGTTACAGAGTAGGTCGGTCGTTCCGTCAGGTCCTTCGCTGCGCTCAGGACGACAAACCCTCAGACACGCTCCAGCGCGAGCGCAATGCCCTGGCCGACGCCGATGCACATGGTGGCGAGCGCGCGCTTGCCGCCGGTCGCCTCGAGCTGGTTGAGCGCGGTGATCATCAGGCGGCCGCCCGAGGCGCCCAGCGGATGACCGAGCGCGATGGCGCCGCCGTTGGGGTTCACGTTCTCCGCGTCGTCGGCGAGGCCGAGCTGGCGCAGCACGGCCAGCGCCTGGGCGGCAAATGCCTCGTTGAGCTCGATCGTGTCGAAGTCGGCGATGGTCATGCCGAGCTTGGCCAGCAGCTTCTGCGTCGCCGGCACCGGGCCGATGCCCATGACGCGCGGCGGCACGCCGGCCGACACGGTGCCCAGGATGCGGGCGCGCGGCGTCAGGCCGTTGGCGCGGGCGGCGGCTTCCGAGGCGATGATCATGGCGCAGGCGCCGTCGTTAAGGCCCGACGAATTGCCGGCCGTCACCGAGCCGCCGTCGCGGAACGCCGCCGACAGCTTGGACAGCGTCTCCATCGTGGTGTCGCCGCGCGGATGCTCGTCCTTCTCGACGACGATCTCCATCTTGCCCTTCTTGACGCAGACCTTGACGATCTCCCTGTCGAAGAAGCCGCGATCCTGGGCGGCCTTGCAGCGGCGCTGGCTGCGATAGGCGAAGGCATCCTGGTCGGTGCGGCTGATCTGGTGCTCGGTGGCGACGTTCTCGGCGGTCTGGCCCATCGGGTCGACGCCATAGGCCGCCTTCATGCGCGGATTGACGAAGCGCCAGCCCAGCACCGTGTCCTCGAGCTTCATCGAGCGGTCGAACGCGCTCTCGGGCTTGCCCATCACATAGGGCGAGCGGGTCATGCCCTCGACGCCGCCGGCGATCATCAGATCGGCTTCGCCGAGCTTCACGGCGCGGGCGGCATGGCCCGCCGCCTCGAGACCCGAGCCGCAGAGACGATTAACGGTAGCACCCGCCACCTCGACCGGCAGGCCCGCGAGAAGCCCCGCCATGCGGGCCACGTTGCGGTTGTCCTCGCCGGCCTGGTTCACGCAGCCGTAGATCACGTCGTCGACCGAGCCCCAGTCGACATTGGCGTTGCGCTTCATCAGCGCCTTGATCGGATGGGCGGCGAGATCGTCGACCCGCATGGCGCCCAGGCCGCCATTGTAGCGGCCGACAGGGGTGCGGATCGCATCGCAAATGAACGCTTCAGTCATCTTGGGTACTCCCGACACAAATTGTTGGAGTCGGCGTAGCACCGGGCGCGGTCGGTTGCCAATGGCCTGGCCGATGCCTCTGGAACAGGGGCGCCATGCCTTTGCGGGAGGGACGGACTGTTGCTTCAGGGGGCCGGGCGGCGGCAGACGGCGTACTGGGCGTAGCCGAGATGGGGGCGTTCGAAGCGGCGGACCTCGACGCCGCCGGGCAGCCGCGCCACGGCGGCCTCCAGCGCGTCGCGCGGGATGACGTGAAAAAGCGAGAGCCAGCGGCGCAGGCTGCCGCGGAACCAGCGGGGCAGCCGCTCCTGGCCGCCGAAGTCGACGAGATGCAGTTCGCCGCCGGGCTGCAGCCAGAGGACCGACTGCGCGAGCGCCCTCTCCCACTCCGGGATCATCGACAGCGTGTAGGAGAAGAAGATGCGCGAGAAGCCCGGCACGCCGAACAGCAGCGCCGGGTCGAAGCGCGTGGCGTCGGCATGGGCGAGGCGAATGTGGCCGCCCAGCCCTTCCCGTTCGACGCGACGGCGCGCGGTATCGAGCATCTCCAGCGACAGGTCGATGCCGAACAGCGATGTGGCGGGATGGCGCTGCGCCACCGCGATCAGGTTGCGCGCGGTGCCGCAGCCGATCTCCAGCACGCGGCCGCCGGGTGGCGGGGCCAGACCGTCGATCAGACGGTCGCGGCCCAGCAGGTAGTATTTGCGGCTGAGATCGTAGACGTGGCGCTGACGGTGGTAGATCCGGTCCATCAGACCGGCATTGGCTAAGGTCGTGCTCACGGCTTCAGCACATAGAGATGGAAGCCGCCATAGATGGCCGAGCGGTCGCGCGCAGTGAAGGCGCGCGACGCCTCGGCCTCGTAGTGCCACTGGTCGAGCAGCTCGGGCGCGACCCGGCCCGGCAGCAGCGACGGCTCGGCGGCGGTGCGGAAGATCACGCGGGCACCCGGCCGCGCGGTGCGCGTGATCTCGGTCCATAGCGCGTTGAGCTGCGCGTCGGTCATCCAGTCCTGTGCGTCGAGCAGCACGTAGCGGTCGCGCGAGCCGGCGGGACAGGCAGCGAGATAGTCGGTGACCGAGCGGTTCAGCACCTCGACGCGATCGGCGCGCTGCCGCATCGCGGGGAAATTCTTCTGCCTGAGATAGGGTGGCAGCGGGCCACTGGCATCCGCGGCATAGGCGCGACCGAAGGCCTGCCAGGCAAAGTAGTTGTCGGCCAGGCTGAATCCGCAGGCGAGCCGCTCGAGCCGGTCGCGCAACACCGACACCATGTCGCGACCGCCGGCCAGCGCTTCGTACTGTGCCGGTGGAATACCGAGCCCGTAGAGCGACAGCCGGTTCGAGGTGGCCCAGCGCACGATCGCCTTGTCGAACAGCGGCGCCATCACGGTGTCGAAGAAGCGACGCTGCTCTTCCAGGGTGCGGGCGGCGAGAAGCCCGCGCAGGTCGACACCATAGGCGCGCGCGGCGGCATGGCCCGCGCCGATGAACCGGCCGAGCACGCCGTGGCGATAGACATTGCGCGCAAAGATCGAGATGCGGCGCCGGCCGCCCTGATACAGGCTGCGGCCGTCCCAGTAGGCGCGGCTCGCTTCGTCGAGATGCGGCGCGATCAGCAGGTCGTAGGCGCGCGGGTTGGCGCTGGAATCGGCGGCGCCGAAGAACCGATAGAAGGCCTCCCATGACGGCAGGCGCAGCGCGGCCATCAGTTTCAGCCGGTTGAGCGCGACATGGGCCTGGCTGAGGTCGACCGCGGTGATGCGCGCGGGATCGGCGGTGAGGTAGGACAGCACGTTGCAGCCGCCCGATGCGATGGCCACGATGTGGCAGTCCGGCGTGAGCGCCATCGCCTCCAGGTCGATTTCCGGATCTTCCCAGATCTGGGCGTAGACCAAACCGCGGAACAGCCGCTCGAACAGCTGCTCCAGGAGCCCCTCGCGGGACATGACCTTATGGCGGCGCACCGCCTGCTTCAGGATCGAATGACTCTCAGCCCGCGGATAGATCAAACCCTCGACTCCGGCTCTACATCGACTCGCCGACGGTAGCCGCGGTCGGTGCCAGTTTGATGACGGTGGCCGGACCTACAGGGGAAAGAGGGAAACGCCCAATGCCTGCGCGGCCACCGACAGACGCTCGTCGTAGCTCGCCAGATCGATCGTCTGTCCGCGCGACCGCAGGAATTCGATCGAGGCCAGATGAAGCGCGTCGAGCGTTCGAACTGGAAGCGGGAAAGGATCGAGCGCGCGGCTCAAAATCGGAGGAGCCAGTTCGATCAGCGCAACGCGTCCCAGCAGGGCCCGCGCTTCTTCGCCATGGGATCGACCCAGGCCGCGTGCATGCAAGCGTGTCCACATCTCGTATTCCAGCAGCCGGCTCGACACGACGGACTGCTGCCAGAGCGCGGCCGGCGGCGAGCGATCTTCCGCGAGGAGGTGGGCCAGGGCGACGGATGTATCGAGATAGATCAACGGCCGTCGCGATCCTCGCGCAGCTCGGCCAGGATATCGTCGAGACGCGCTATGGGACGACGGGGCGGCACCCCGCTGCCCGAGAGCGGAGGCGGCGTGATCCAGCCCTGCCGCACCGCGTCCGCGAGCAACGCATCTCCCGGCGACGCGCTTCGTCCCGCGGCCGGCGGCACGAGTTCGGCGACGACCCGGTTGCGATCGGTCACCAGAACGGTTTCGCCGGATGCCGCGGCCCTCACGTATTCGCTGAGCTGGTTCTTCAGGGCTTTGATTCCAACGATGCGCATGCTGTCAAAGTAGCCACTGGTAACTACCTTTTCAATCCATCCAGAGAGCATTCCGCCCGCTGACTTGACGGGTTGACCGGTTAGAGAGAAAGGTAGCTCATGACTGCCCAAGGTTTTGCCCTGTTCGACACGCCGATCGGCACCTGCGCCGTCGCCTGGAGCAGCCGTGGCATCACGGGTCTCCAACTGCCCGAGCCGTCCCCGGCGGCGACACGTGCCCGGGTGAAACGGCGCTGGCCCGGCGTGATCGAAGCGGCGTCCGTGCCGGCCGGCGTCCAGCGCGCGCTCGATCGCGTGCAGGCGCTGCTGGCCGGCGGCACCGTCGATCTTGCCGACATCCCGCTCGACCTAGAGGCGGCGCCCGAGTTCCACCGCAAGGTCTACGAGGTGGCACGCACCATCCCGCCCGGCCGCACCCTGACCTATGGCGAGATCGCCAAACGTCTCGGCGTGCCGCACGAATCGCGCGAGGTCGGCCAGGCGCTGGGCAGGAACCCGGTGGCCATCATCGTACCCTGCCATCGCGTGCTGGGGGCCGACGGCAGGATGGGCGGCTTCTCGGCCAATGGCGGCGTCTCGACCAAGCGGCGCATGCTGGAGATCGAGGGCGCGCCCGAGGTCGGCGCGGGACCGCTGTTCGCCGCTCGATGAACGGATTTCCGTTCAAGCCCGCCAAGGCCCTCGCACATCTCAAGGCGGCCGATCCGGCAATGGCCGAGATCATCTCGACGGTCGGCCCGTTCCGTATGGAACTCAAGCACTCACGCAGCCTGTTCGGCTCCCTGGCCGAGACGATCGTCTACCAGCAGCTCTCCAACAAGGCGGCCGCCACCATCTACGGCAGGGTCGAGGCGCTCTATCCGCGCGCGACCGATGGCTTCACGCCACGCCACATCCTGACGACACCGGACGAAGCCTTGCGCCACTGCGGCCTGTCGCGCGCCAAGGTGCTGGCAGTCCAGGACCTCGCGCGCCGCGTCGAGGGCGGCGAACTCCCGACACTCGACGAGGCGCACGCCCTCCCCGACACTGAACTCATCGAGCGCCTGGTGAAGGTCCGCGGCATCGGCCGCTGGAGCGCCGAGATGTTCCTGATGTTCCGCCTCGGCCGCCCTGATGTCTTGCCGCTCGACGACTACAGCCTGCGCAAGGCCTATGCGAAGGCATTCCGGAAACGCGCGCTGCCGTCGCCGCAGGCGTTGGGGAAAGCCGGCGAGAAGTGGCGGCCGTATCGCACCGTCGCGAGCTGGTATCTGTGGCGCGTACTGGAGCAGCGCTCTCCATAGCGACGCAACACGCAGGTGAAGCCGCGTTCATGTGACGCCACTGGAGTGACACGTTTGCTGTGACATAATCCGTGCATGGCCCTGCTGTTCTCCAATACCGTCGACCGCACCCTCGAGCGACTGCGCACTGCTTTCGTCGACACCGCCCGCGGTGCCCGCGAGGCGGTGGGGGCGCCGCTCCGGCCCGATCTTCCCGACGACGACATCCCGCGCCTGAAGAGCCGCATCGACGCCTGCCTCGAAGGCAAGGGCGGCGAGACGGCGCGGCGCGGCAGGGCCGCCGAACTGGGACAGGCCTACCTCTCGCTCTCGGCCGCCGGCCGCAAGAAGTTCCTGCTGACCTTGGCCCGCGACTACGGCCTGCCGCGCGACGCCGCGATGAAGACCGTCGACCAATGGCGGGCCGGCAAGGAACCCGCGCGGGCGCTGCGCCGCGAGCTGGAGCCGCCGGCGGTAAGGCTGCTGCGCGAGTTCGTCGGCGTGCCGCAGGGCGTGAAGTTCGTCGTCGACCTGCGCGCCGAATTGCTGACGCTGGGGCGCAGCGATGCCGCGGCCAAGGCGCTGAGCGAGGATCTGCGCTCGCTGCTGGGCGCCTGGTTCGACGTGGCCTTCCTCGACCTGGTGCGCATCGACTGGCGCTCGCCCGCCTCGCTGCTGGAAAAGCTGGTGACCTACGAGGCCGTCCACGCCATCCGCTCGTGGCGCGACCTCAAGAACCGGCTCGATTCGGACCGCCGCTGCTTCGCCTTCTTCCATCCGCGCATGCCCGACGAGCCGCTGATCTTCGTCGAGGTGGCGCTGGTCGACGGCATGGCGGGCAACGTGCAACGCCTGCTCGACGCCCGCGACGCGACGCACGATGCCAGGCGCGCCAACACCGCGATCTTCTACTCGATCTCGAACTGCCAGCAGGGGCTGGCCGGCATCAGCTTCGGCAACTTCCTGATCAAGCGCGTGGCCGACCAGCTCTCGCGCGACCTGCCCAACATCAAGGACTTCGCCACGCTGTCGCCGATCCCCGGCCTTCGCCAGCATGTCGAGCACCGGATCAAGACCGAGGGCGACGGCGTCCTCACCCAGAGCGAGATCGCTTCGCTGGGCCCGGTGACCGACGAGGCGCACGGTTCCGCGGCCGTCCTCAAGCTGCTGGCCCGGCCCAACTGGTGGGAGGTGCCGGCGATCGACAAGTCGCTGCGCCCGATCCTGACACGGCTCGCCGCGGTCTACCTGACCGCCACCGACAAGGGCCGCGCGCTCGACAAGGTGGCGCACTTCCATCTCGGCAACGGCGCCGTCGTCGAGCGGCTGAACTGGCTGGGCGACACCAGCGCCAACGGCTTCAAGCAGTCCTACGCGATGATGGTGAACTACCGCTACAGGCTGTCCGACGTCGACGCCAACCACGAGGCCTATGCGACCGGCAAGGTCGTCGCCAGCCGCGACGTGCGGGCGCAGGCGAAGGGATAGGGCGCATTCCCTCTACCCGAGGCCATAGCCTGCAGGTGAGAAGCAGTTATCGCATTCGATTGGCTCGAAGGTTGGCAGGGCGGCGGCTTTCGAAACGTCAGCCTCGAGCTTGGCGAGCGCATTCTCGATGCGGTTGAGATCGGGCTATAGGGCGGCAGGTAGATCCGCGTCGGCGAACTGGACTCCATTCGGGAACATCGATCGGTTCTTCGCATTTCGAAGAGGAATCGCACCCGAACCGGCTGCCGCCGTCAGGCGGTTCGGCGTCGTGCCAAGGCCGTCGCCAGGACCGCGCGCAGCACGTCCGGTGCAACCGGCTTGCTGACGTAGCCGTCGCCGCCAGCTGCCAGGAAGCGCTCCTCATCGCCTGCCATCGCGCTGGCCGTCACGAACACGATGGGCACCCGACTCCGTGGTCCCTCGGTCTTGCGGATCAGCCGCGTCGCTTCGAGGCCGTCGAGGTGCGGCATCTGCACATCCATCAGAACGGCGTCGTAGTCGTTGGCCTGCATGGCGGCCAAGGCTTCGTTGCCGTCATCGACAAGATCGCACTTGTGGCCGTCGCGCGTCAGGAGCGCGTCGAGGAGCATCTGCATGGTCGGGGCATCGTCGGCCACGAGGACGCGCAGCGTTCCGACCGTGCGATCGGCGGCCGGTCCGGCTGCCGCGGGGACAGTGTCGACAACGCGTCGGCAGGGCAGGTCGACCGTGAAGCGCGAGCCACGGCCGGAAGACGATTCGACGGAGATGCTGCCGCCCATCAGCGTGACCAGCTGGCGGCAGATCGGCAGGCCGAGGCCCGTGCCGCCGAAGCGGCGGGAGATGCTCTCGTCGGCCTGCACGAAACTCTCGAAGACCCGCTGCTGCATTTCGGGCGCCATGCCGATGCCGGTATCGGCCACGGTGAGACAAAGGCGGTGTCCTGCGTCGGCCGTCCTGGCATCGACGGAAACCGTGCCGTGCGAGGTGAACTTCACGGCATTGGCGAGCAGATTGAGGAGCACCTGCCGCAAACGGACCTCGTCGCCCAACATCTGCCGCGGCAAATCGTCGGCGATCCGCACTTCCATGCAATTGCCACGTTCCTCCGCCGAAGCCGCCACGAGCGGTATCGTCGACTCCACGAGGGCGCGCAGGGAGAAGGGAGCTGATGCGACGGCGAGCCGGCCTTTCTCCAGTTGCGCAAAATCCAGAATGTCGTTGACGATCGTCAGCAGATGACGCGCCGAGTGCTCGGCCGTGTCGAGGTACTTGTGAACGACGGGATCGGTCGTGCCCGGCCTCGCCAGTTCCAGCATGCCGAGGATTCCCGCCAACGGCGTTCTCACTTCATGGCTCATGTTGGCAAGGAACAGCGACTTTGCGCGATCGGACGCCGTTGCAGCGTCCCGGGCCAGCGCCAATTCGGTCACCCGCTCCTCGATGTCGGCCGCCATGCGCGATATGGCGGAGGCGAGAATTGCCAGTTCGCTGTTTCGGTCGTTGGTCTCTGGCCGCACGGAATAGTTGCCCTGGCCGATCGCCTCCGCTGCCTGCACAAGTTGGTCCAACGGGCGCGTCATCTGGCGCTGCGTCAGTACGAAGGCAGTCATGAAGGCCGCAATGGCCAGACTGGATATTGCAATGACGCGCGTCATCAACTCGCGGCGCACAAGGTCGATGGCCGCCAGCGAGAAGGCAAACCGGGCGTGGCCCAGCCGATGCCCCGCGAACGAGAGCTGAGCCTCGAACAACTGCAGGACGGTGCCGTCAGCCTGAGGCAGTGCCAGTCCCTGCAAGGGTACGACACGGCCGCCACAGTCCGAGATCGGCCCGGCGGCCGCGATCATGGTGCCCCGACTGTCGCACAGAAGAAGCGCCTCGAAGCTACCGGCCCGAACGCTTTCCGTCACGGCGGCGGCGACGCTGGCATAGTCTCGTTCGGTCAGCGGTGCAGCGAACATGGCATTGAGCAGCTGACCGTCAGTGCGCGCACGGGCGTGAAGTTCGATCAACAGTGCCTCGCGCATCTGAATCGCCTGGGTGTAGGTCAGGGCGATGGCTGTACCGGTGATGGCGATCAGACCGAGCGCCAGCAGGCGCACGCGGAAGGAGTTGCGCCAGCGGCGCCCCAGCACCGCTGCACGTGCGATGCAGGTCCTCAGTGGACGCATGAAGCGGCACCGGCGGGCACAGGTGCGATCAACGGAGCTGCTCGCGGGTTTCGCTCGCTACCGCATCGATCGTCTCAAGGTCCCGCGCCGGCACCGGGCGAATGGCCCGTACGCCGGTCAAGGCGGTGAATTCCCGACCGAGATCCGTCGCCGGGAACGCCATCAGGGCCGCCGTCAGCGCGGCAACCCTTTCCGCCGGCATGGCGCGTCCCTGCAGCAGCAGGAAGTTCGGCAGTCTGGCGAACTCTTCCATCACCGACAGACGTTCGGCGATCTCAGGACGGGTGGCGCGCAGTTCGCCGGCGCTCATCATGGCCAACGGCGCGCTGCCCGAGGTCAGCGCCTGGGCGAGGCTGTCTTCGTTGCGAGTCCAGACCACCTCGTAGTCGGTACCGGCCGAAAGTCCGCGCTGCCGGAGCCAGTTCTTGCCGGCGAGGACAAGCAGCGACTGCGGGTTGGACACCGCGAGGGCCTTGCCGCGCAGGGCCTCGATCGAGGGAGCGGGCGCGGCCTTGAGCGTCACCAGCAAGGCCGGAATGGGCGGCTCGAATCCCGCGATCAGCGTCAATCCCCCGTCCAGCTGGGCGATCCGCCCGAGATTGGCCGCCGTCACCACGAGATCGTAGTCGCCGGCCAGGGTGCGTGCCTGAAAGGTGCGGAAATCGGGCGCCGTTACAATCTCGACCGGCATGCCGAAGGCTGCGGAGAGATGATCGCGCAGCGGCCTGTAGTTGGTGAGAAGAACGCGCGGGCTGAGGTTCGGCAGGACACCGACCTGAAAGGCCTGCGCCCATGCCGGCAGCGCGAATGCGATGGCGGTGACGGAAAGTGCCACGGCTGTGACGGTTGCGCGGATATTCATTCGTTGTCCCTCCTGGCAGTCTGGATCGGGTTGCACCGTCTGTGCCAAGGGCGAACGCACGCAGAATCAGGGTTTCAGCGGGATTCGCCCCCATCTTCTTTGCAAAATGCAAAAAACTGCAGTCATCGATCTTTGCCGAATTTGCATTTTGCAACGGAAAGCGCCGGGTCGGAGGCGGCGCCGCCGTTCGGCCCGCCCTCACAATTCGGCTGCTCGGTCGCCGTGGAGAGGCACGACTGAGACCGGGTGGCCGGGTTGCCCGGCACCATGGATGGGCTTCCAGCTCTCCGCCGGGTGGGCGCCGGCACGCTGGCTTTCGAACACTGCAGCGAATGCTGCGCACGGAAGAGCTTCCAGGTTCAGTGTCGAACCGCCCAAGCGATCAGGACTCAATCGGGGGCTGCAACAGCTCCGCCTCTTCCTTGGTCTCAAAGTCAAAGACGCGAAGCTCGACGATGGTGAAGCAGCCGATCCAGAGCGCGGCGTCGTAAGCACTGACCAGGCTGTCGGCGTCATTCGTGGAAACGCCTTGCCAGCCCCACAACCCGACCAGAGCGACCACGACGGCATACAGCACCACCTTCGCCACATTGCGCGCCCGCCATTCGAGCCCGCCATACTCGCCCAGCGCATAGACGTCGTAAGCCAGCAGAGCACAGATCGCGAGCCAGGCGGCCGAATTGACGAAGCTCGACGTGTCGCCAGCCGTCCAGTAGCCCCAGCACGTATAGACCGCCAAGCCGTAGCCAATGGTTTGGGCAGCGTGAATCCCGACCTGTTCGAACCGCGATGCGTAGGCCTCGCCGAGGTCCAGCGAGTCATAAAGAAAGGTCGCGAGCAGTATCAGCCAGGCGACCTGCTCCAGCGCCTCGTTTGCCGTGCCGTAACGCAAGTAAAGTCCCACATCGACCGAGAGCAGCACGAAAAAGCCGGTCTTGATAAACTGCATCCCGTGTCATCGCCTGCCTTGATGACGCAGATATGAAAAGGCATGAGGAAGTCGCCAGCCATGCCTTGCGGCGATCGTGCCCCATGGCGTGGTGTAGCTGCGCGTCGCTCACGACGACATCCGGTTGTGGCCGGATCGGTCAGACTGTCGCCAAGGGCAGGCTGATCGATCCGGCTTAGCCGAAGATCGTCGTCATGACTGACGCGCAGCTACACCACGCCATGGGGCACGACCTTCTCCACGAGCGTCCGCAGGTTCATCATCTCTTCGGTCATCGGTGGTGTCCCAGGTTCAGAGTTGGTCTTCGCAACCCGACCCTAACCCGGAAATCGCCGGTGACCGCCGCAAGGCCGCTCCCTCGCTACAGCGCGCCCGATGGGCGCGCTCGCTCGCGGCCTTGCTCCGACCAGCTACACCACCACCGGGGGCACGACCGGCAGCGAGGCATGCCGCGTCTCCCTGCAGGTTCGGGGGCGGCGACGTCGCTTCCGCCGATGATGCAGAGTGGCGCACCGGCGACGCCCAACACGCCCGGGGCACGACCCGGGTGGGCGCCAAACGCCCCTTCGGGTTCCCCAGTCAGTCAGGTCCAAACTCCGGGGACCGCCCCCATTCAGGCCTGCCAGACCGACAGCTGGCTTGATCCCGCCACACATCGTCGCATAGCCTACGGGCAACAAAACACGAAGGGGCGGAAACACCATGGATCGCAGGCAGTTCATCGGCGCATCGGCTGCAGCCGGGCTCGTCGCATTTGGCGGCACCAACGCTGCGCGGGCGCAGCAGATCCTGAAGTTCACGATCACCTGCGGCCACCCGCCGGTGTTCAATTGGGTCAAGGTGCTCGACGAGACGTTCCTCGGCACGATCGACCGCGAGCTCGTCGCCGCCGGCTCGCCGGTGAAGATCGAATGGACCAAGGCCTATGGCGGCACCGTGGCGAAGCTCGGTGCCGAGAGCGATGCGCTGAAGACCTCCGTGTCCGACGCAGGCCTCGTGTCTCAGATCTTCGAAGCCGCCAAGTTCCCGCTGCAGCAAGTGACGCTGCAGGTACCATTCGGTTCGCCGGACATCGCCACCGTCAGCGCCATCGTCCAGAAGCTGAACGGGCAGTTCACCGAGATGAACGACGCCTGGTCGAAGAACAACATGATGGTGCTGGGTATCGTAGCCATCGACGGTTACCAGCTCATCACGAACTTTCCGGTGAACTCCGCCGCCGACCTCGCGGGCAAGAAGATCTTCGTACCGGGCCCGATCGCCAACTGGCTGCAGGGCACCGGGGCGGTCGCCGTCGCCGGCAACCTCAACACCTACTACAATGGCATCCAGACCGGTGTCGCGCAGGGCGCGATCGTGTCGATGTCGCCGGTCTGGTCGGCCAAGCTGCATGAAGTCGCGCCGCACATCACCCTTTGCAATCTCGGCGCCCAGTACACCGGCTCGCTCGCCTTCAACCTGCGCAGCTTCCAGAAGCTGCCGCCGGTCGCACAAGAGGCCGTGCGCAAGGCGGGCAGAGCCTATGACGCCGAATTCGCCAAGACCCAGACGGCTCTCGCGGAGGAGGCGGTGAAGAACCTGCGTGCCGCCGGCGCCAACGTTACGACCCTGCCGGAAGCCGAGCGGGCGAAGTGGGCGGCAATGCTGCCCAACCTGCCGGATGCCTGGGCAAGCCAGCTCGAGAAGCAGGGCGTCAAGTCCGCCCGCCCGCTGGTCAACGCCTATATCGAGGCGCTGAAGGCCGCAGACGTCAAGCCGGTGCGGGACTGGAAGGCCTGAGGCGGTGGAACTGGAAGCCGGCGTCGACAACGCCGGAAAGGCGGATTCCTACGGGCAGCCCCAGCCGTTTCGTCTGGACCAGATCACCGGCGTCATGAACGCGCTGGGAACGGTGGGCATCTTCGGGCTGCTGGTGCTGATCAACGTCGATATCGTCGGACGCTCCGTGTTCAACAGCCCGCTGCGGGGCACCACCGAGCTGGTGTCGCTGGCAATCGTCGGCATCGTCTTCATGCAGCTTCCCAATACGCTGTGGGCCGGCCGGTTCGTGCGGGCCGAGTTGTTGATCGACGTCGTCGTGGCCCGCACGCCACGCCTGGCCGACGTCATCCAGGGCGTGTTCCATGTCATCGGCGCGGCGATAATGGCAATCGTCGTCATGGCGGTGATGCCCGAACTCAGGTCGGCATGGGAGATCGGCGACTATGTCGGCTCGCTCGGCGACTTCACCGCGCCGACGTGGCCCATCCGCCTGATCACCGTCGTCGGTTCGGCCTTCACCTGCCTGACCTACATCTTCCTCGCCCTTGCCGATTTCCACAGGGCGCTTCGGGATACGCCATGACAGCGCTCGGCATCGGCATCGTCTCGCTCGCCATGATGGTCGTCCTGATCATCGCCGGGCTGCATGTCGCCATCTCCCTGCTGCTGCTGTCCTTCGTCGGCGTCTGGCTGATGCGCGACAATATCGACGTGGCACTGGCGTTGATGGCGCAGGCGACCAGCGATTCGATCGCCAGCCAAGAGTTCGGCGTGGTGCCGCTGTTCGTCCTGATGGGCCTGCTGGTGGCGACGGCCGACCTGGGCAAGGACATTTTCGAGGTCGCCAACAGCATGCTTCGCCGCATCCGGGGCGGGCTGGGCGTGGCGACGGTGATGGCGAACGCCGTGTTCGCGGCCATCACCGGCATCTCGATCGCCTCGGCCGCGGTCTTCACCAAGGTCGCCGTGCCGGAGATGCTGCGCTTCGGCTTCACCCCGCGCTTTGCCACCGGCGTCGTCGCAGGCTCGTCGGTGCTAGGAATGCTGATCCCGCCCAGCCTGCTGATGATTCTCTACGCGTTCCTTTCCGAGCAGTCGGTCGGCGCCATGTTTCTCGCGGGCGTCATGCCAGGCCTCGTACTGGCCATCGCTTTCTCCGTCGCGATCGTCGCCATGGCGTGGCTGTTTCCGGGTTACGTGGGCGGCACCGCCGCAGTGAACGTGCCGGGCATGGCGCTGAGCGAGGCGGCCGTCAAGGTGGCGCCGGTCGTCCTGCTGATCTTCGTTGTCCTGGGGGGCATCTACGGCGGCATCTTCACTGCGACCGACGCCGGAGCGGTCGGCGCGTTGGGGGCTCTGGCCCTGGCGCTCGCCAAGCGGCGCCTCACGCCCTCGATCTTCTGGAAGGTGCTGGTCGAAACCGGCCGCATCACCGTCTCGGTGCTGTTCCTGATCATCGCCGCCAACCTCTACAGCCGGATGCTGACCCTGTCCGGCCTGCCGCAGTTCATCGTCGAATGGATGGCGGGCCTGGGCTTTGGCGTCGCCGGCTTCCTGGCCGTCTTCATCGCGATCGTGCTGTTCCTCGGCTGCATCATCGACTCGGCGTCAATCATGCTGATCGTGCTACCGCTGATGCTGCCGGTGGCCAAGACGCTCGGCATCGACCTGGTGTGGCTCGGCGTCATCACCGTCGTCGCCGTCGAGATCGGCCTTCTGACGCCGCCTTTCGGCATATCGGTCTATGTCGTGAAAAGTACGCTCAACGACGCCCGCATCACGCTCTGGGATATCTTCGCCGGTACACAGCCCTTTACGCTGATCATGTTCGTCGTGCTGTTGCTGATCATCGCCTTCCCGGGGATCGCGCTCTTCTTCAATTGAGCGAAGCGCCCCGGCGGCTTACCCGATCGCCGGCAGCTCGATATCGACCATCGACGTCGCGTTGGGCGGAATCGCTCCACCGGCGCCGTGCTCGCCATAGCCGAGGGGCGGCGGAATGATCAGGGTTCACTTGCCGCCGACCTTCATGGGGCGACACGCCTCATACCGATGCAGGGCTGTCCGGGGAAATGACGCGCGATTTCGGATAGGAGAAAATTGTCATCCCGAGCGCAGGGGGACCTTTGTCGATGGCTCTAAAGGTCCCTCGCTGCGCTCGGGATGACAAAGTGCGTACAAATAGGGCCGGCTGGACCAGACTCGGGGTCCTGAGTCGGACACTCCCCGGATTGTAACGTGTCGTTGCCGCTGCTGGCGACTTGCCGGACCTCTTCAATCTTTCCCCGGACACTCCTGCATGCCGATGGGAAACCCCAGGGGCTGCCCCCGATGCGTGGAGGAACCGAATTTCTTGCCTTACGCACCGACGCCATCAATTCGGCTGCCCGCCTCGAGACGGCGAACAAGAAACCCGACGCGCGAACTTGCGTCGCCGCGACGGTGGTTTCGCTCCATCCCGATCTCATGGGACGCCCTGTCGGCAACCTCGTGCTGCGAAGCCGGGCCGAACCTTTCCGGTCATACGAACCATGGTCGTCCGAAGTGTATGCGGATTCCACTACCGCGGCCTACCTCGACGCATTCCGCAAGCTCGAAGCTGGTGATCGTTCGGCGATGCCCGCATTCGCCGCACTGGTCGGGCTGCACACCTAAGAACAACTGGCCGAATTTCATCTCAAACGGCTGCTGAACGGCGCACAGGCTCTATCATCGATCTGGACTGAGGCGCGCGAACTCGCGGTCGTGCCGCTCACTTCCGCTATTGGCACACCGCGTCAGTCCGGCCCGCTACCCAGGACGCCCTTGCGGCTCCAAAGCCAACCCGCGCAATCAGCCGCTGCCGACCCATATACTTCACGCGGCCGTTGCCATTCAGCCGCCACGCAATGACGCAGAGCGCATGGAGCCAGCGCTCGTGCGCTGCGGCGCGTGCCAGGCCCTCTTCTCCTTCCACCGCCAGGGGCACACGACAGAACGCTGGCAAAGGCCAGTCGATCGGTCCGCAATTGATCGGGACCCGGACATCGACGGACATGATAGGATTTACACGAATGACCTATTGCGGAAGTCGCTCTCGGACGCCAGCCGCCTTGGAAAGCCCGGACTGGCTTTAAATCTCACGCGGTTGCGAAGAGATCCCAACGCCCCGGCAGACCCTTGAGTTTACGCGGAGCACGGCGCGAAAAGTTCACTCCGGCGCCAGCCACGAGATCCGTTACAACCCGAGACACGAGGATCTCGCCGGGGCCAGCTTCGCCCATAATGCGGGCGGCAGCATTGACGGCGATGCCCGTAATATCCTCGCCTCGAACTTCGACTTCGCCAGTGTGCAGCCCGGCGCGCAGCTTAAGTCCGATATCAGAGGCCGCACTGGAAAAAGCCATCGCGCATTTGATGGCGCGCCCCGGTCCGTCGAAACTCGCGAGGATGCCGTCGCCCGTCGTCTTGATCATGCGGCCGCGATGCTGCTCGACCAACCGATGCGCCGCCTTGTCATGTTTATCAAGCAGATGTCGCCATGCAATGTCGCCCAAGCTCGCAAGCTGCTGCGTCGAGCCGACGATGTCGGTGAAAAGGACTGTCGCGAGGACGCGCTCTGCTTCCTGTACGACGACCTCGCGGTGGCCTGTGACGAATTCCTCGACGTCGCCGCAGAGCGCCACAACGTTCCCTTCGGCCCAGGGTCGATGATCTCCGGCCGGATATTCAATATAGCGCGCGCCCGGGATATGCGCTGCAAGATAGCGACCATTGGCGACCGGGACGGCTAAATCCGCTTCATTGTGCAAGACCAAGACGGGCAGCCGCAGTTGCGGAAGGATGGCGCGAACGTCAATCAGTCCATTGCTTTCTATCATCGCCTGATATGCGGTGGGACTGGCGATGAGCCGTTCACCCTTGGCCCATAGCGCAATGGCAGCGGCATCGTTGGCGAGGCTGGGGGCGAACCGCTTCATCGAGGCGCCGGTACCCCAGGATCTGCAACTCTTCAGCATCTGGTCTATCGGAAACATCAAATCGTAGTCTTCGCTATTCGAGAAACGGGCGAAGCCGCCATACAGAACTAGATGGGAGACCCGCTCCGGGTAGGTTGCCGAGAATAGCGCACTCATGGACGCACCCTCGGAATAACCAAACAGCGCTGCGCGCGAGGCGCCTGTTGCCTTCATCACAGCATCAAGATCGTCCATCCGTTCATCAAGCGATGGACTGCCGGCAATGCGGTCTGAAAGACCCTGGCCACGCTTGTCGAAGCTGATCACGCGCGCAAAAGCGGCAAGCCGGCGTAAGAAATTGGAGTATCCGGGAAGTTCATGAAAGAACTCGACGTGCGACACGAGTCCCGGAACCATGATGATATTTATCGGACCTTCGCCCATCACCTGATAGGCAATGCTGACATCTCCGCTGCGCGCATACCGCGTCTCCGGGATCGGCAACTGCGCAGATGTCATCAAGCGATCCTTTACTTTCACTGATAGCCCTCGGATCAACTACAGCAATTGCGGAGGTGTGGGAAGAATGGGTGATTGCTCCTGTTCGCACATCGCTTCAGTCCTGCCTGCTCCGCAGGAGGCCTACTTGCGGCTCCAAAGCGAACCCGCGCAATCAAGCGCCCCTACCGATCTGCTTCTCGCGGTCCTTGCCGTTCACCCGCCACGCAATGACGCAGAGCGCGTAGAACCAGTGCTCGCGCGCAGCGGCGCATGCGAGGCCGACTTCCCAGCCGATTTCCTTCGACCGCCCGCGGCACACGACAGAGAGCGGACAATGACCAGTCGATCGGGCAGTAGTTGACCGCGAACCGGACACAGGCGGACATGACAAAGCCGATGCAAATGACAGCGGATCTCCCGAGGCAGCAGCATCACGAGATCGAATACGTCTGCATGGAAAAGCGCGATCAATTTCCGAAAGGAGCCTCGACGGGCAGGACCTTGCGGGTCAATTGCCTATCCGGTGCGGTTCCCTTACAGATGATGACTGGGCGGACTTGGGGGAAATATGACGATCCGGCCTGGCACGGTAAGCGAGCCGTCGATTAAGGATCTGACGCTCCAGCTTGCCCGGGCCGTGGCCGAGCGGGATGAACTGCGGGCCCAGCAGGCCGCCACCGGCGAAGTACTGGAAGTCATTGGCCGCTCGGGCTCCGACATTCAGCCCGTACTCAATACGATTGTGACCTCAGCAGCGCGGCTCTGTGCGGCCGATGCCTGCGCCATGATCGTCAAACGTGATGGGCGCTTCAGCTATCAGGCGCTCCATGGTGGCATGCCCGAATTTCAGCGCAAACTGGCGACCCTGGAAGTCGTGCCCGGCCGCACCTCGATCGCCGGACGTACTCTGCTCGACGCACAAGTCGTTCATGTCGAGGATCTGCATGCCGATCCCGACTATGCCCAGCCCGATATCCTGAGGTCGCCGATTCGTACGGCGCTGGGGGTGCCACTGCTGCATGACGGCGAACCGGTCGGCGTGATCAACCTCATGCGTTTCCGCGTCGAACCATTCACTAAGCTGCACATCGAACTCGTCCGCACGTTTGCCGATCAGGCGGCCATGGCCTACGAGAACGCGCGCCTGTTCACCGCGACGAAGGAGGCGCTCGAGCAACAGACAGCGACGAGCAATGTCCTCAAGGAGATCAGCCACTCGACCTTCGATTTGACGAAAGTCCTGCAGTCTTTGCTCGATAGCGCGATGCACCTCGGCAAGGCCACCTCCGGTGCCCTACTCCTGCCCGACAGCGACGGCGGGTACAGGATGGCCGTGCTCGCGGGCGAGGGGTCGCCGGGCAATCGTGCCGACCTCGCGCTGGAAAAGACCCTGCGCGACAGACCGATTCGCCCTGGCCGCGACACGACCACGGGCCTCGCGCTGCTGGAGCAGCGAACGGTGCATACGCCCGACATCAATGCCATGCCCGGCTACCGTTCGGACATTGTCGCGGTGGGCTCCTACCGCACCAACCTGGCCGTTCCCATGCTGCGCGACGGTGAAGTGGTCGGTGTGATCGTGCTCACGCGCGGCGGTGCGGTTTTGCCCTTCACCGACAAGCAGATTGAGATGGTCGAAACGTTCGCCGCGCAGGCCGTGATCGCGATCGAGAATGTGCGCCTGTTCGACGGAATCCGGGAAGCGTTGGAGCAACAAACGGCGACAGCCAACGTGCTGCAGGTCATCAACGCATCCCCCGGTGACCTGGCCCCTGTGTTCGACGCGATCGTGGAAAATTCGATGCGCCTGTGCGAGGCCGACGGCGGCGGGTTATGGCTGGTCACGGGCGACGCGGCCCGACCATACGGCCACCACATCGGCAACTGGGAGAAATTCAAGGAGTATCTCGGCGAGGAGACGGTGCCTCTGCGATTCTTGTTGGGAGACGACAACCTGGACCAGACGTTCGTGCACGTAGACGACATGACGTCCCGTCCCGCCTACAAGCAGGGGGTACCGTTTTTCGTCGCGAGCGCCGACCTGATCGGCCTCAGGACCGTCCTGTGTGTGCCCGTGCGCGAGAGCGGATCTGTTGTCGCCGTATTTAGCCTTTGGCGGAATAAGGTGCGGCCGTTCGCCGACAGGCAGATCGAGTTGGTGCGGTCGTTTGCCGCCCAGGCGCAGATCGCGATGAAGAACGCACGGCTGATGAACGAGACGCGGGAAGCTCTGGAGCGGCAGACTGCCACGGCGGAAATTCTCAAGGTGATCGCCAGTTCGCCGACGAACGTGCAGCCGGTGTTCGACGCCATCGCGGAACGGGCGAGGCTGCTGTGCGATGCCCAGGTCGGCTCGGCGACGCGCTTCGACGGCGAATGGCTGCACATGCTGAGTTACAGGGGTGCGTCGCCGCAGGCCGAGGCGGAAATGCGCGCCGCGTTTCCCGTCAAGCCCGGACACGGCTCCGTCAATGCACGGGCGATCGTGACGGCAGCCCCCGCGCAGGTTCCGGATATCCGGCTCGATCCGAACTACCAACTCGCCGGGCCGGTGGCGCAGGCCGGGCTGCGCAGCATGCTGGGCGTCCCGATGGTCCAGAATGGCAGGGTCATCGGCGTCATCGGGCTGGGCCGTGAGGCGCCCGGTCCCTATTCCGACAATTCCATCGCCTTGTTGCAGACGTTTGCCGACCAGGCGGTGATCGCTGTCGAGAACGTGCGCCTGTTCAACGAAACGCGGGAAGCGCTCGAACGGCAGACCGCGACGTCCGACATCCTGCGGGTCATCAGCGACTCGCCGACAGACGTTACGCCCGTCTTTGATGCCATCGCCGAGCGTGCCCGCGTGCTGTGCGGAGCTGTCCTGGGATTCACCACCCGCTTCGATGGTGAACTGTTGCATCTGGTTGGTTTCCACGGCACATCTCCGGAGGCTGAGGCTGCGATGCGCGCAGCCTTCCCGGTCAAGCCGAGCCCTGAATCGCTCAATGGCCGCTGCCTATTGGCAGGTGCTCCTGTTCAGATATCCGACATACAGGACGACCCGCAGTACCGGCTGAAGAATGTCGGCGAAGCGGCGGGATATCGAAGCGGTCTGGCCATTCCGTTGCTCCAGGGGACCAGGACCATCGGAGTCATCGGCGTGGCGCGCGAGGAGGTCGGCGAGTTCCCGCAAAAGATGATCGAGGTGCTGAAAACCTTCGCGTCGCAGGCCGTGATTGCCATTGGCAACGTGGGCCTGTTCAACGAGGTGACGGCGAAGAGCCGGGATCTCGGCGAAGCGCTCCAGCAGCAGACCGCCACTGCCGATGTGCTCAAGGTGATCAGCCGTCGGGCGTTCGACCTGCAGGCCGTTTTCGACACGTTGATCTCGTCTGCCGTCGATCTGTGTGGTGCATTCAACGGCACGATCTGCCTGCGCGATGGGGATGCGTACCACTACATTGCTACTTCAGGTATCGAGGGCGATTTCAGGAAGTTTCTTCGTGAACATCCACCGACGCCCGGGCGGGCATCGGCGGCCGGACGCGTCCTGATGTCGGGCAAGGTCGAGATAATTTCCGATGCGCTGGAAGATGCTGACTATGTCGTCCCCGCATTCGGCTTGAACAATACCCGTTCCGTGTTGGGCGTACCGCTGCTGCGCAATGACAGGGTGGAAGGCGTGCTGGTGCTGGCGCGCGTCGAACCCGGTCTGTTCACGGATCGCCAGATCGAGCTTGTGCAAACCTTCGCGGATCAGGCGGTGATCGCCATCGAGAACGCGCGGTTGCTCACCGAGTTGCGCAAGTCGCTCGAGCGACAGACCGCAACGTCCGACATCCTGCAGGTGATCTCCCGATCGCCGACCGACGTCCAGCCGGTATTCGACGCCATCGTCAGGAGCGCCGTACCGCTTTGCAATGGTTTGCACGCCGTGTTCTATCGGTACGATGGCGCGCTGCAGCATTTGGTGGCCCAGTACTTTGGTGGCGACGATCGAGATTCCGACGAGGGCTTGAGCATGCTGCGTGCGCTTTATCCTCGCGCGCCGCAGCGAAGCACCCCCACAGGCACGGCGTTGCTTGATGAAGTCGTGGTGCACGTAGCCGACCTGCAAGGCGACGCCCGCTTTTCCGGTGGAGGCCACCGCGTCGCCTTGGCGGCAGGCTATCAATCCTCCCTCGCGGTGCCGTTGCTGAAAGAAGGTCATGCGATTGGCGTGATCTATGTGGTCAGACGAGAGACTGGCCCCTTCGCGCCGGAGCAGATCGCGCTGCTGGAGAGCTTCGCCGCGCAGGCCGTCATCGCCATTGAGAACGTCCGGCTCTTCACCGAGTTGCGCGACTCGCTGGAGCGCCTCAAGGCCGCCCAGACCAGCCTGATCCAGGCCGAGAAACTGGCCTCGCTCGGTCAACTCACCGCCGGCATCGCGCACGAGATCAAGAATCCGCTGAATTTCATCAACAATTTCGCCGACCTTTCGGCCGAACTGGTCGGGGAACTGCGCGAGGCACTTGACCCGGCAAGGACGGAGCTTGGCGCCGATGCCCGGGCCGATGTCGACGAATTGACGGAAATGCTCTCGGCCAACCTTGGCAAGGTCTCCCAACACGGCCGCCGCGCCGACAGCATCGTCAAGAACATGCTGCTGCATTCGCGCGACGGTAGCGGCGAGCGGCGCCGCGTCGATCTCAACGCGAGCGTCGAGGAAAGCCTGAACCTCGCCTATCACGGCGCACGGGCCGAGAAACCCGGCTTCAACATGACGCTGGAGAAGAACCTCGATCCGGCGTTGGGCGAAGTCGAACTCTATCCACAGGAGTTCGTCCGGGTCCTGCTCAACCTGATCTCGAACGGATTTTATGCCGCGCACCAGCGGAAGATCGACAGTGCCGATGCCGCCTTCGAGCCGACGTTGCGCGTGACCACCCGCGCCCTCGGGGACCAGGTCGAGATCCGGATCCGCGACAACGGCACCGGGATTCCGGACGAGGTGAAGGAGAAGATCTTCAATCCCTTCTTCACGACCAAGCCGGCCGGCGAAGGCACCGGTCTCGGCCTGTCGCTGAGCTTCGACATCGTGGTGAAGCAGCACGGCGGCACGATCGACATCCAGACCGAGCCCGGCGCGTTCACGGAGTTTATCGTGACCGTGCCCCGCCAGCTTGCGACAGGCGGGACGCCCACCGCGGTACCTTCGCCATGAGCGCCGCCATTCTCGTCGTCGACGACGAACAGGATATCGAGCCGTTGTTCCGCCAGCAGTTTCGCCGTGAGTTGCGCCAAGGCGCCTTCATCATGGAGTTCGCTCTGTCGGCTGCCGAAGCCCTGAAGCGGATCGAGGCGGTGGGTGTCAGCGAGGTGGTCTTGATCTTTTCCGACATCAACATGCCTGGAATGAACGGGCTCGACCTGCTGGAACGCCTCAAGACCGATCGACCGGAACTTGCGGTGGTCATGGTGACGGCCTATGGCGACGACGATACACGCCGGGCCGCGGCAGATCGCGGTGCGGATGGCCTGCTGACCAAGCCCGTCGACTTCGCCCTGCTGCGGGCCGAGATCGTCGCCCGAATGGCGGAGCAAGGCGGCGGCGCATGAAGGAAGCATCGGAAGTCGTCGTCGTTATGGCACCCCTCATTCTCGTGGTCGACGACGAGCCGGACCTGGAAGCGCTGGTTTTGCAGAAATTCCGGCGCGAGCTCCGCGACGGCAAGGTGCGCTTCCTGTTCGCCCACGACGGGGTCGAGGCGCTCGATCTTATCGGCCGCCACGATGACGTCGTGATGGTGCTCAGCGACATCAACATGCCGCGCATGGACGGATTGACGCTGCTGCAGAAGATCGGCGAGTTGGGTGATGCACGATCGACCATCATTGTCTCAGCCTATGGGGATATGGGCAATATTCGCACCGCGATGAACCGGGGCGCTTTCGACTTCGTCACCAAGCCAATCGATTTTGCCGATCTGCAGGCGACGATCGACAAGACCCTGCGTCATATCGGTGCCATGCGTGAATCGCGGCAGCGCCAGGCCGAGGCCGAGCGCGCCCACGCCGCGCTCTCGCGCTACTTTTCTCCCAACCTCGCCGAGCAGTTGGCGACAGGAGGAAGCGACGTCGACGTGTCCGGGCAGTGGCGCGAAGTCACCTCGATGTTCACCGACATCGCGGGCTTCACATCGCTGGTGGAGACACTCGACCCGGCAGTGATCGCTCCCCTGCTGAACGACTATCTTGGTGGCATGACGGACATCGTGTTTAGCCATGGCGGTACCGTGGTGAAGATTGTCGGTGACGCCATGCACGTGCTTTTCGGGGCGCCCGCGGAACAGCCTGACCATGCCGCGCGCGCAGTCGCCTGTGCTCTCGAACTTGATGCCTGTTCGGAGGCTTTCCGGTCGCGGTGGGCGGACCGCGGCATCACCCTTGGCACCACCCGGATTGGCGTCAACGCGGGGCCTGCGATCGTCGGCAATTTCGGCGGTGGAAGGTACTTCGACTACACCGCCTACGGCGACACCATCAATACCGCAGCCAGGCTGGAGACCGCGAACAAGCAGCTCGGCACGCGAATCTGCGTCAGCGAAGGCGTCGTCTCACGCGATCCTGGCTTCAGGGGCCGGCCGGTCGGCGACCTGATGCTGCGCGGCCGGGCCGAGCCGATGCGCGCCTACGAGCCACTCTCGCCGGAGGCCTACGCCGATCCGTCAATCGCGACCTATCTGGACGCTTTCCGGAAGCTGGAAGCCGGAGACCAGTCGGCGATGCCGGCGTTTGCTGCTCTGGTCGGCCTCCGCAGCGACGATCAGCTCGCCGGCTTCCACCTAAAGCGCCTGCTTAATGGTGCGACAGGTACCACCGTGGAATTAGATTAGGGTGGACCTTTCCCCTGCCTGCCGCCTTTCGTCCGCCGGCAGATTCGCGTGCTCAAGATTTCGAGAACCCAAGCAGCGTGTGGCGAGTTGATCTTGCACCCGCCTGCGCGACGACAAACTCTCGAGTCGCCACCGTCAGGAATTCACCCCCCTTGCCGTACCAGAGACTCCAAATTCTCCCGTCAGATCAGAGCAGCAGTTGGATCTCATACCAACCGTCTGAACCTATGACTCTTATGTGGTTTGCGTTAGGGGCCTGGGCTCGATTCTTTGGGTCTTCAGGAAGTCGTGTGGGTGAATTGAGGGTCGGCTGCGGCCTCTGACCCGCACAGATATTGGCTTTTAGGCATTACGCGGGTTGCCTGAAA